>Ga0209092_10000744_pt1 | contig 32680 bp, 26 predicted proteins | sample FraStrMetagenome_FD_187446 | JGI IMG/M metagenome (GOLD analysis project Ga0209092, IMG submission 187446) | Marine eukaryotic phytoplankton communities from Arctic Ocean - Fram Strait ARC3M Metagenome (SPAdes) (version 2) | ecosystem: Environmental > Aquatic > Marine > Oceanic | place: Fram...
TACTGATATGTAAACCCGAAACCAGAACAAGATTGGATATCTCACCGCGCCGGAAATTTGAGATTGATGATGCACATGTTAGACATATTTCATATCCCTAATTGAAAAGTACAATTAGAAAAAAAAAACAAATTCCAAAACAGATGATGAAAAATAAAAGATTCCTTTTCACAAAAAATGGATTTCAAAATTCCAAGAGAAACAGAAAAAAGGACCTGGAGAGAAAACGACAAAAAAAAACGGATGTATAATCGGAACTTGTCTGATTTTTTACACCAGTACTGCTGTAAGGAAAGCAATGAAATAATATTATCAAACAATACACGAGTAAAAGTTTATGAGTCTACATAAAAGAATCCTAAATTCTATTAAACGAAGTTCCTCGTGCGTATTCAAACTTGGGTCAAAGGCCTTATTCTTAATGTTGTGGCTCAGCATAAAGTCCCATCTACCTTCTCGTATTCAAAATAAAGTTCGTGCTTCAATAGTGATATCATGCCGAAAATTGTTGAAGAACGACTTCACTTTTGCTCTGATGTGATATGCCAAAGTAAAGTGCTTAACATGATGTAGTCACCGAAATTTTGGCAAGGTTTTCGAGGTAAGCAAATCAAAATGTAATACATCAGTATCGTTACATGATGTTTAAAGAGAAATAAAGTGACATCCAAAATAAAACCATATCAGGAAAAGAAATATTGGAATTTAACTTTGGAATTAAGTTGATCCTATTATGCATCTGAACATGATCAAAATGAACATAATAAGAATACTTGTACAATAGTTAAAAAAATGCTTCAGTTCCAGATTGAACAATGTAACGAATTATAAATGCAGCTTCAGCTGCAAGTTGCGCTTGGCTCAATGAGAATTGGGTGGTTAAAAGCTTTTGGATTGGTAAAATATAATAAATGCTTAATCTTTAATTTTTAATTTCATTTCTGTTTTAGGTCCCCATTACTACAACTATCCAATAGTCAATATACTTCAACCTACTCCATACACTTCAAGACAATGCTAACAATGCTACCCCTATGTGAACCTATGTGATCCTATGCAATCTACATCATCATCCAAGACATTCAATGTTAGAACAGGCAATATAATATAACCATAAACTATAAGACAACGATTTATTGATGCATTACATTGTTAAATGCACATCAATACCCAACCATATATATTCTGATTCTACTACACTAAATAAATGCAGGTGGAATAATATATTTTTTCTGAAACAGGTCCCCATTACTACAATTATACCACATTCATAATTCTATAGAAATTGTGGGGAAAATATTCAATTATTTAGGATTTTGGTGGGACAAAAGGTCCAACTATTTCTTTTAATAAGTGATAATTTTGCGTGGGGGGGGGGGCAGTATTGATATTGTTGGACTTTCTTAACCACAAGAAATAACCATCAATACATCACAACATTAAGATCATTTTGACGACACAATGAAAAGAGCAACAGGTATTCCAATGCATAGTACTATATTGTTGTCGAATTTACACATCATTATTGAGAAACAAAATGACACCATACAAGATTTGAGGACATTGCAGAGGAGTTAGACAAATGTGAGCTTGGAGGCACAGACTTTTTTTGGTATAAAATTAATTTTGCTGAATTATTTGGCAAGTTTGAATCAAAATTGATGGACAAAATTAGCCCTAATACCAATAACACAAATTATGAATCAAATGACTTATGCAACGTCTCACATTTGTATGTATCTTTAAGCCTTGTACTATTGTTCGCTGACATTGTTTGTTTGCATCAACATGGAGGGATACATTTGGGTCTTGCCCTTGAACATGGATCTGAATCAGATCATTGATTATTTTTATTTATTTATTTATTTAATAACATATGCAGAGATACCCTTGACTTTTAGTCAAAGTAGTATCTTTACATTTTCGCCCATCGGAAAAGAAATCCTTTTCCATTAGACCAACATTCCAAATCAAATTATGGTGATAATTTGAAAGAAACCGATGCGCATAGATATATTTACATCCATGGTCCATGTGGTTACAAAAACTATGTATGTTTCTTTGTAAATAATGTACAATATCATTATTCTGATATTGCGTTAAAAGATTTGATTTTGTTTCAATAGTAGTCGATTGAAGGATACAATTATTTTATTATATTCACTTAAATTAGACTTCAAATATGTTTCATCAATAAAATTTGTAACGAAATCATATGTGACTGCATCATTTATAGTGCAACTAGATGTTGCAATACTAAATGAAGAATATGAACTCGAATCCTCATCAGAATTTGAATCATGTCGTGTTTTACCAACGATTTGTGTATTATTGGTTAGACTATTAGTAGTACTAATACTAAAAAAATAATTGACAACATTTCCTTTACTATTATTCTTACTATTTTCATCATCATAGTCGTCATTTACATTTGAATCAAGAGATGCTTTAAATAGATCATTTAACTCATTGATTTTCTTCTGGGCATTTTCATATTCCATCACACGACAGATATCCTTCAAAAAGAAGTAAGCTGCGTAGTGATTGACATCTGCATGTTGATATGCATGCTCATGCAGATGTTCAATCAAACCATATCTTGATAAGAAACTGGTGTATTGACACAGAGAAGGACAATAAAATTTATCCTTCTCCACCAACGTATTGTTCTTTGACAACACACTACTTTTCAATGGACAAAAACAGCAGTGGTCATCATTATCACTGAGAAAGAGATTTGCTGTCTCTTTCTCATTGTGAAATAGGATTTCTAGAAATCTTAGATTAAATCCAATCTTTTTATGCAGATTGGATATAATCTTAGTACCTTCGTTGGTATCTTTGATTAGAGAATCATTCTCTAAGTCAGAATTTTTTACATTCTTGTAAATTACTACATACTCGATTTTCATGGCGTATTCAAACCAAGTAATAAGGTCTTTTAGCACACCTTTATGAACATTTTTTTACATAAAGGTAATGATCTTTGGAGACTTTTGCATATCTATCGCAAAATTCATCTCCTACCAACTCATGATACAATGTTTTCATTGTATTGAGTCGGTCGCAAAGTACAGTTTGAACTGATTTGGTATTGTTAAATTTTGCCAAAAATACAGCTTTTTTTGTTCTTTGGTTGAAATTTCAGTTTCAACCTTCTCATTGGACACATCGACTAATGGGTGATTGACATCCATAGACATGTGTTTCCTTTCATTTGAAGTTGCAAGGAGATAGTCGACTCCATCTGGAAATTCAAATTACCAAACTTTTTCAACTTCAATTCCATGTTCATAACAGTAAATGGAATCTACCAATTGAAGGATTATATCAAATCTATCTTCATGGGATTTAACAAATTCATTAAACGGAAATCCTTGTCCAATAAGCTGTTTTTTGATAGAGGAATAGGTAGTTCGATTTTTTTGTCCTGCCTAACCTCCCTAGGACAAAAGACACTGGAAGCATTATATGATTTAATCCAGGCCACTAGCCAATCTACATGTACTAACCAAGAGATCCAATAGTCTACGGAAAGTTCTTGGTACATGATTGAATCACAAAGAATGTATTGCACTATTTTCTTCATAAGGTTGTCGTCGAAATGAATTCGATTATGTGTGTCGCGTAAATTTTTGGTACACCAAAGATATTTGTGCTTTAGATAAAGAGGTTTTTCCAATTTTAAAACTGGAATTCCCTCACGACGACATCGAATGTAATCCCGCAAGGAGGCAAGAAGCCTATCCTTGTCGGGATCAAACCAATCAAAATAATTGCGCAGTGGAAAATTCATATTTTCCAGGTTTGCAAGTTCAAATTCTTCCTCGAAACAATGTTGAGACTCGTTTGGATTTTTGAATCTAAGACTATTTTCATCCATGAACTCATGCAATTTGATTGTATGAGTTTTCCATGTATTCCTGATATCATCAGGATCTTCTCATTGCAGTATAAGTCAAATACTAATCAACGCATATACTGCAGGCACAAGCCCTTGTTGAAGTAAATGCGTGGCTCTTGTGCTGGAAATATTTTACTACTCCAGACATGCTTTGAGATCCATGAATTCTTCTTAGCTTTTTTGCTGGAAACCTTATCGGCTTCCAAAGCTTTTTTTCGAATTGAAATTCGAAACATGTTTGGGACGATTTTTGGAATACAACTTTTGTAACCAATTTCGACCTAATCTTTTGTCAAGTAAAGGACATTCTGGTCCTTTAGATGACTGAAACAAATTTGAAAAAGTAATACTTTGATTCCTATTCAATGTATTTGCATTTAGATTTGGAAAGGAACTTCCAAACACCAAATGATTATCGTGCGATCCTCCTGCACGATCAATATTCTGATATCCTATACTGCTAGAGGACACAGATGTATTGTTGGAACTGTCGTTACCCGTTTTTTTGAGTATACGATCGCTCTCTTTCCCATCGGAAACAGGATTGTTAACATCCTGATCCCATGGGTTCTTCTTGTTATCCTCTGGATTCATGTTTTCAATCCAGGCAAGATGACTGTGATATAGTTAATCGATCGATGCTGTAATTGATTCGTTTTAATGAATAATTCTGACTCGTTCGCATGCAATTGCAAATCTACAACGTACAAAACTCACGATACTAAAATAAGAATGTAAACTGATTTCGAACAAGATCCGAAAACAAAAAATAAAGATCGATTTCAAACTGAAAAATAAACCCCCCCTTTTCAAAAAAATTGAATCCCGAAAAAAACAAAAAAAACCGTACATAGAGAGTGATTTCGTCAGAGTATTTGCATTTAAAACGTTCTTAATTGTTATTCATGCTGACGTCTGCAGTTTTGTCAACAGCAAAAATATGTCATTCTTGGAATCCTATTATCGTAATTAAAATTGCTCCTTCAACAGGATAATTAGTAAATTAACAGCGATTGGGAAAAGAGGATTAGGGTAGGATAGTTTCTTGTTTTTCTTCCGAGCACTAAATTAATCTCAATTCAAAATCTGGTAAAATAAACAAGAGAGTTTGGAAAGTACAATGTCTTCGAGGGAATCATCGAGATCGACAAAGAAAAACCGGGCCGCTGCGAGTTCTAAAAGTACATCTGGACAAGATGATGGGAAGAATGGTTTGAGTGCTTCATCCAAGCCATCTGCGCACAGAGGAAAAAGCAGAAGCTCCGGAGCTTCTGCAATACCTTCGCGCTATGATTCTTCCTTAGGTTTGCTTACTCGTAAATTCACTCATCTTATACAGGCAAGTCCCTTCGCACAGGTTTGAAATTAATTTGAAATACGATTAAAAAACATCGAACTCACATATGCATCCATTTTTCTTCACAATAGAGCTCTATTAGTGGAGCGATTGATTTGAACGAGGCGGCTTTTGAGCTGAATGTACAGAAACGAAGAATTTATGATATAACAAATGTGCTTGAAGGTGTCGGATTAATTGAGAAAAAATCAAAAAATGTAATTGCATGGAAAGGTGCAAATGGAGACACTTCAATAAGTGGCGGAGTGGGTCAAGAAATGGAACTACTAAAGCAAGAAGTAGGCAACTATTATGAAGAAGAGAGTAAACTTGATGTAAGTTTAAAATGTCTCTGGTCCTTATCATATAGTTTATACACTAACATACATATGTAACTGTAAATTGGGTACATCCGCAATGGGCAGAACTGGATCACTAAACTTAGATCTATAGAGTACGATGAGCAGCTCTTTTGTGCTCCATCTGATGTACTAGAAGCGACTGCAGCATACAACGCAAATGTTTTACAGAGGCAAGCTCATGGTCCTGATTGCTGTATAGCTTTACACGCACCTCAGGTAAGTGTACGAACATTTTTGTACGGATTTTTTGAAATGTATCGGTGAACGAAATATGCTTTGCTTCGATCCATTGCACTGACTTTACCTTCTCTCTTCATGCTCAGGGAAGTGTAGTAGAAATACCTATTCTAGATGAGAATTCAACAAAAGACAAAAAATCATATCAAATGGTTGTTTCGACAAAATCAAATGGGCCCGTAGCTCCTGATGAACGTAAGTTTATTTTTCATTTTGAATTTCCTTTTGTTTCTTTTTACAAGACCTTTTGACATAATCTTCTTTCCCTGTACAAAACGATGATATTAGCCACTGTATCTTCTGCTACTCAACAAGATAGAGCAATGTTCAAGCATTTTATGCCAAACAAAGGAGTTGCAAAAAAGAAAAGAGGGAGACCTGCAAAGAATATCGCTGCTGATCCCTCTGATTCTACTTTAGCTTCTTTATTACAGGGCATTAAGCCACCAGACAAAAAGTCTAAAGCTACAGGTACTATTGAAGTTTACCTCCTTCCGTCTCATTATGATCAGACTTGTGCTACTGGAAGAAGAATTCTTCACTCGAAAGGATGTACGCGTTTGAGACCTCAGGTTGATGGAACTAGTGCCAGTGAAGCCACTGCTGATGTTCCAGATTTGTACGCCCTGGAAGCGAATGAAGGGACCACAGAATTGTTTGCTGCATGATGGAAAGCTCTCATATGAGAGTCAAAGTAGAATAAAAATGTATAGAATCAAATAAAATAGTCTTTTTGTAGCACGATACAAAAGCAATTATTTATTCTATTTTATCAAGACTATAATGGAATATGATTAGTCGCACAAAACGTATTGTCTATAGCTACAGCGGAGTTCCTTCAAGGAGATTAGGATTATTCACAATATCGGTTTCTTTATATTGGAGACGACTATTGTCAGATTCAAAGTAAGAAATTCTATCATCGTTATCATATTCTTTCATATTTATACCATCATCAATCTTTAAATCTGGTTCTGTGGAAGCAAAACTCCCGGAAGAAAAATCATGTTTTTTTATGTCTGACTGTTCGACATAAAGTGCCTTTTCTATTAATTCTGGTCGAATGATAATTTGTGGTGCAACCTTTAGTTTCCAATGATTCGTTGCATGAAGCCACAGCCAATCCCCAGATATGGAGTAAAGACGCTGGCGAAGATCTTTCCAATCCACTTCCTTCTGTGTACCTTTCTCAAGTGAAATTTCGGTTTCTTTTATCTTTTCGTGGATGTAATCCTTCAAAGCTAAGGTTTTCTACAATATGTGATCAATGAAGGAAACAGAAAGTATAACATATATCAGTTAGAAAAAGATGTAGGCCAATAACTGAAGAGACAGCATCAGTCAGGGTAATGTTCTTACCTCTTTTTGATAAGGAGTTCCAAACTCTAAGATATAAGTGCATAAACTTCCAAGTGTGGTCGCTGAGACTTCATTGAGAGTTGGATCACAATTTTCCTCTCGTACCATAGTCTCCTAACCCCAAGAGAGTGATGCTCTTATATAATTGAACTAAATTTAAGTGAAATCTTCTTAGTTGGTTCTTGATAATAATTTAATCACAACAGCTAGCAATACCAGCCAAGTGAGTTGTTTTGTAATTAATAGTTATGGGTTCGTTGATGCTTTGGAGACTACCAGGAATTTCCACGCGGAGAAGTGAAGGTTGGGGGTCTGTCTCAGAGCAATGCCATTTACAACACTATAAAAATAACATACACAACAACAACATATGCGATCTCAATCAGCAGCAGCAGCAGTATCCAAATAATAATACGAACAGAATCTACGAAGTTCTAAAAATCGTAAAATAAAATAATAATCAGAAATAAAAATAATCCTTAATTCATAAAATTAAAAGCAGTCTTTCACGCAATTCCATAGAATATTTCTGATCTGATATCTGTTCAAATGAAAACTTACCCTTGCAATCAATTTTTTCTTCCTTTTCTAATATTGGATTTTTGCTTTCTTGCGGCGACAGCAGCTTCTAAGACGAGTTTTGCAGCGGGTTTTTGAGCTTTCTCAGGAGTTTTGTAAGAGTTCATGAAAGACGATGCAGTTTTCCTTGGTTTAATCTTTCGCTGGGGAGTTTCTGAAATTATTCGAGGTTTTGGCAATAGAACTTTTAGAGGAGAGATCAATTTATTTGATCCGGGCTGAGTATTACTATTTATTGATTTAGTTGGAATGTTTTTCTGAATTTTGGAATGCATAGATGTCAGATTTTTTGAGTTTGTTGTCTCTGGTATTCTTGAGGAGTATCGTCGGACCAGTTTGACTTCTCGTAGGAAGGATGAATTTGACAACTTTCCGTTAAAATGACTTCCGATATATCTAACCTTACCATCAGCTAACAAGGGGTTTTTTGATTTATTTTTTCTCTTCAAACTTCCAGATCTCTTGAGAAGCATCTGATTTTTTTCCTGCTTCTTCGAAGCTGAAGACATTGTAACAGAAACTCCCGTTGATATCGATCTACTCATTGTATCAGACGGAGTCATTTCCAAACTCTCATTCATAGCTTGAGAATCTTTTTTTAATTGCATTTCATGATTACTTTTTGAGTTCGTTGCTTCGTCAGCAACAGAAGATAAAAAAGAGAAATTGTTTGACCTGGAATTTCGTCGCGTAATTTTAGAAGATGAATTCATTCTAATTGTTTTCTCTGTTGAAGCAAATGCAACTTTATCATGTGAAGAAGAGGCAATAGAAATATCAAAAGAGTTTGATAGTTCACCGACTATGTGCGGCAGAGGATGGAAAAACGGAGTCACTATGTTTTCTTCAAAGAAACTTGAAAAGATGATTGTTGGTGGTAAAGCGAATCGAACCAATGACAAAAGTGATTCTATGTATTCTATGAAATCTTCGATATTTACAGATTTGCCTTGCTTTGACTTGCTCTTGTTTTTCTTTTTTTTTTGCTTTTTCTACATGTGGATTAGAACAATTTTTCGTTGCGAAAAATAATTTATAAATGTTACCACAAAACAGTGGAGATAAAAAGGATACGATTTTATCACTTACATTGACACTATTATTTGGTTTCATGTTTTTTTCACCCTCTTTTTTTACGTCAAGGAAGAACTGACCTGTTGCAACAGCTAATTGTAATCGGATAAGAATTTGTATCTGTATAATGCGGAGCTTTCGCTCCTTCTCCGTATCATCGTCTTCCATTGAAACACGGGCAATATTTGCAGTTGAGATACAAAATTTTAGACTAATTTTGAGAGCAATATTATTTGAATTGTTGATTCGTAGCAAGTTCATGCCATCTCCTGTTTTGGCAAAGGGCGCTTTTGCACAACTAGTGAGAAGATTTTGGGGTAACATTTCATTCAAAACTAAAGCCTTTGGAGTAGGATTACTTTCGTTTACACAAGCCGAATATAAATCAGAAATTCGATTTGTCTCGAGACTCATATTCGATTCAGAGCGTTGCTTTGGCATCACCGTTTGTGAAGTTGCCTCATCCATTGATGATGACCTATAAACAGAATGATTACTATGCATTTTGCCACTAGTGTTATTAATTTTTGCGATCATAGAATTCTTCTCATGGTGATGACTTGACGCATTTGTTGCTTCTTCTGAAGTAATATTACATGTTTCATTTTTCGTAAACGAAATACATGACGACGCGGTAATTGGAATTGATGAATTTTTGTCAACATTAGCACCAGCAAGCTCATCACCATTTCCATCTATATTTGCTTTAACACTTTTCTCTTGGTTGGTATTCTTTACTTTCGTTGTAGCTTCTCTATGCGTACGCGGATCAATTTCTTTGTTGAGATCCAGCAAAACTATTGACATAGCAAACCACAACTTTTGGACGTTTGTGTCTATTTTATTCAAAACTGGAATAGTTCGCAACATCTCTACAGTAGCATTGTCTACAAAAACTTTTACTTCATGATAAAGAAGTGGTTGGGGGATATTTTTATTCAATGAAAATTGATGTGATGGAACATTTTCCAGGAGGGCCGTGTAGGGAGATAAAGGTCTCATTACAAACGTTGATTGGTCGTGTTCTTTATGTTCCTTTCTTGAAAACAATACAACAGAATTCTTCAGACGGAGAAATGTTATGAGGTTGTGAAATGATCGCAAATGATCAAACGTTTGTTGATCTGCAGTTTCATCCTCTTTTACCGAAAGTAAATAACTAAATTTTGGTGCTAGGTTTTCTACCACAATATCTGATATTTTCAGTAGTTTAGGTGATTCTAAGCAATCTGGCAGATTCACTCCAACATTTCCACTTGTCGGACCATGTAATAATGTGCAGGAACATGAACATACGAAATGATTTAATTTGCGCTGAGACTCATTTTCTACTGCGCCTGAAAAGTCAATCTTTGTTGAATCCGAAGTAATATGTGATAAATAAGTTTGATCATCCTTAATCGTTGGTGGGAAATCATTTTTCGAATCTGAAAGGTATTGACTAGAAAATTTGTAAAAATCTCTCAATTTCAATGTAGGAAAACAACAGAAGGAGGGGGTAAATAATCCTTGAGAAGGTTTCATCTTTGCAGAAGGGAAAAAACCATCGTCTAGGGATGGATTAATGAAATGAAGAGAAATGCCACCAGCGGGTTGTTCTAATAAATGCATTTTTAAGGTTTGAATAGATTTTGTCAAAGATGGCGTGGATACAAGAATCTCACAAAGGTTTGGGTCAGTGAGAATAACATAAATTGATTTTGTCATGTTTTTCTGATCAGCAGCAAGATTGGAATTCCAAGGGAGTGAATTACAAAGATACTGCACAGTTTCATAAATTTTGAGGAATTGTTCACTTGAAGTTTTGTCCGCATTTCTGTGCTCCTCTATATTTGTTTTTGGTTTATCACTTGTTTGGTTGGAAAGTTGAGAACGTAATTCTTTCAACGTTACGATTGGTGGTTGAAATTTTAACAAAGATGGATGCATGAAGGAGTTATTGGTATTGGATAGATCAAGAATAGCTCCAAAAGAGTCAATATCATGAATATTACCCAGATAGACTTGACCTTTGGTGTTTGTTTGTGGATGCAGCATGCTTGCTTTTGCAATATCCAAGCAACGAAGTAAGGTTGAAACATTATTTTGTTGTTTACTGTTTTTGTGAATCAATACCGCCACTTGGTTGCTATGGGCATTCTTAATGCTATCACCACTTAGACAGCTTTTACTACTACCGCTGCTACTGTTAGTGCAGCTTCGCAACAGATCTAAATCATCTCTATATCTGGTGGAAGATTTAAATCTATTGTAATTACTCGAAATCTTTCTATCGGGAGTGCTTGATATTGAACGATTCATCCTTGATGTTGCATCTGAATTCATTCTCATTCTTCTGCGTTTTAAGGCCCTTCTTTGATTATCACCCATTGACATCACTTCTCGCTCTTCTCCATTTAATGACATGATCAATGTTGCTGCTGAAGAAGCTGAAGCTGAAGCTGAATCAACTGATTCAGTTGAAATAGAAGTTGTTCGTTTTATGGAAGAATTCAAACTTGATGGTCTGCATTGTTTCGCCATCTCAATTTGATATTTTTTATGAAAAATAAATGGATTTGGTAAGTTGCTGGAAGAAGGAGCACTCTATATAGAGTCGAAGTCCAAAAAGCACATAAAGTTGAAGGTGATAGGATAGTTTGGGTGGGATTTACAATTGCCTCCAAGTATAGCATAAACATTTCGCGCCTAATTTCGAATATTTTTGAATATCGACATATACGCTATATCTACAGTTACTTAGAAATTCAAGATCAGCAAAACATAAATATATCGTCTAAATGAATCTCAGGGGAGTCTATCAATCCTTCTTGCCGTCAAGTTGCATATTTATGTTTCTCTAATTTTCATGATTCACAAGAAAGATAAGCAACAATCAACTTTGTGTTTGAAAAAGCAGCGGATGATTATATGATTACAACATTTTTCTTTCCTTTCACTTTCCAGACACATGATGTTTTCAGAGCAACCTTCAGAAATCTTTGCTGAGATTAATTATCACATTCAACCTTTGCTTATTTCAATAGAACAAGAACTCCAACTGAGATCATCTGGCGAAGAACCTAGTTTACATGTTCTTAAATGTCAACATGAGCACGCCAGAAATTTAAAAGAAAAAATCTCTCATATGCTCGAAGCTAATTCAGAAAATGTTGAATTCCAAGCTGCGATACTGACAATGGAAGAATACATATTACTTCCTCTAACACTGATTTTGAGAAAAAAACAAAAACATGAAACCAGCAACCAAAAGAGCGAACGCAATTCGAATTCATCGGAATGTCTTCCATCCACGCCATCATCTACTAGTGACTTTATGAAGCGAAGTGCTGAATATTCTTGCATTATGGAAGCTGCACAAATCATGAACATCTTCATTAGGTATACATGCAATATAAACACAGATGCAGATAGAGCTCAAATTATAATTTCATGCTTGACATCTTGTGCAATAGCCACTCAATTTTTACAAAATCAATCCAGCACTGAAGTAAATGCACTTGATCATGGTGATGAATGTCTTAAAACTCTTTTGAAAACTATACACGAACTTTTTCGATTGTGTTCTAGGGGGCTGAATTCACCAAACAATATCTTGAAACCATCACCTCTTCAAGATCAAATTATCTCCGCTTTAAATGGTACTTTAATTGCTCAACTCACTCAAACATGTTTATCTACTTTACTTCTTGAGCATAAAAAGACGCCTCAATCTACGAAAAAATTAGTGAAACACCATCATTCGAAGGAGAATTTCGGATTGCAGATGCAGGCTTTGGAATCTCTTTCAACTATAATGAAATCGACTCCTGTTCCTGATTTATGGAGAAAATTATTCCCCGGGACGTTTTCTGTGAGTTTCACAAACATCTCATTGCTCCATGCTGATGCTGAAGTACATTCATGTTCAAATTACTTTCTTTCTTTTACCAGGGTCTTTTCCGTCTCGCTTTACCTTCACTGCAATTATCCCAGTCATCTCCAAGACTGGGTGAAGAAATCCTCTCTATAATATCTCAACTTTTATCTGTTACGTTATCCTCTTTTGAAACTACTTTGAGCATTCCTAATATAGTAGGTGAGGTAGCATTCAAGTATTGAAGGAATGTGGTCATCATTTTTTTTATTTACTCATATTAACAATTCATAATCAATTTGAAGAAAAGCGACATGCACCCAGTGATAATATTGATCTTCATAAACATTCTTTAGAAACATTTGTAGATGAAACGAACGAAAGGCTACCCGGGCCACTTTGTGTACTGCTACATTTAATAATGAGTCACCGTTCGAAGAGAATACGAACGAGTGGAGCAGGACTGTGCAGAATTATTTTAGTTGAAACAAATCACGTTTGGATGAAGAAGAAACAATCTATTGATATAAATGATCTAAAGATGGTCCCAAGCCTATCTAAAAAAGATGAAAAGGAAGAGAAGAATAAGCTAATGCTGACAGCATTAGAAACCTGTCTTTCTTTCTTGAATGATGAATATGGCAAGTAATAATTATATTGAGATCTATGCGTATCACGTGAAAATAATTATAACTGACTGTTCCCATTCACACTTTCCTCTTCAGATTCTGTTTCAAAGTATGCAAAAAGTGTTTTGAAATCATATAGAGCAACATTTCATTCTGAAGAAGCATTTTTAGAACACGAAAATACTTTGTTAGCACCAAGGATGGTTAAACTTATCCTTGAGCTTCCATATTTGGTTCATGGTGAACGTGAGAGAATCATTAAGAAAAGATTAGATCTATTATGTGGATATTTGTCACTACCATTAAAGGAATCTTCAAACATAGGCAATTCCTTAATGAATAGGGACGTCTCCATGAAAATAAGAAATGCTATTTGCTGTAAGTTTTTTTCGTTGTTTGCATGGATTATTCCATTGTTTTGCGCATTCTAATCCACGATTTCTTTACGTAATCAAAGCTATCCTTGAACTAGATTTTGATGACTTTTCAAAATGTTGGAACGAAGTCAATTCAGGTTTGACGGAGAATTCTCATTTTATAACTTTAAACTCAACAGCAAAATCATCTAGAGAAGTACTAGACACAAATTCACATTATAGTTTTCGGTTCTTAACAGATATGTCATCCATTAATGCAGTACTAAGTTTCCTTCGTCTCCTGGGTGAAGGTATTGGCGGAAATAATTGCGCAATTTTTGTTGACGAATGCATCGCTGATATCTATGAGGAATGCTCGCATGCATCTGAATCAGGCATAGTTTTCCATGGCAAAGGTCAATTGAACTGGCTTCGACGTAGAGTGGGTTATGTTATAATGGCGAAAGAGGTGAGAAGAATTTTCATGGTTCGTACACCAATTCTGTTTTTGTCTCATACTATATAATCTCTTTTCAAGATGATATTGGGATGCACCCTCAAGAATGAAACGACTTTTTCGTGCAATACAATTCACTTGGATAAGGACAAAGATACAATAAACTTGCATCTGTCACAAGAGAAAAGAAAACTGTTTTATTCATTAAGCCAATCCGTTTTTCCTGTGCTCATAGATAGAGCTCTCTGGTCACTTCCTACTACTTTAGATGCAGTGAATAATTCAAAATATAGAGATGAACAGCACCTTTATGACAAAGATGACAATTTGCTTCTATCTGGTTTTTTGAATTCCTACTCATCCTTACTTACAGCAATTGCTAATAAGTCCAAGAGTAGTACTGCACACAGCTTTGTAGAGGTTTCACCTTCCTCTCTAAACGGAAACGCTCATCTGATATCACAGTTCATGGATTTAATTGGTATTCTTAGTATTGTAATTGGTAAAGAAATTCAAAACTCTCTCCCGACAATTTTGTTTCCAATTCTTGAGAAAATCAGCGTTCATGGCAATCATCCTTTTTTGAAGCAGGTAGGCTTAAAAAATCTAGAACGAGTAGCCAAAGCTCTTGGTGCGCTGGATGTTAAGGATTTGCTTATAAAAAACTTTGATTATTTGATTGATTCCGTTATAATTCAATTTCCTACTCTAAATGAAAGAAATGGTGGTCTTTCATTGAAACAAAAACGATCTGCTCTTGGTGTTATTGATGTATTACTACAAAACACATACGGATCTCAACAAGAGACAAAGAATACAAATGGGCTTAGTTTGTCAATCGATTCTTCAACTCTTTCACCAAATTTAGCACATCGAAGTATGCTTCATGACTTGGTGAACGCTCTTCTAAGTTTCTATGATGGGAAAATTGCATCAACTGTAAGCAATGCAATATTTTGGCATGATGACGCCGTTTCTGAAAAAACTTTATTCACCTTTTCTATGATGGAAGTCATTTGCACGGTATTCAAAGTCCTAAAATTATTTTATCGTGATATCAATGATAACGATATTAACAAACCGGATGGAAGTCCACAAAGACAGCCATGGTTGGATAATTTGCTGTCGACGTTTGCAAAGGATAGGAAAATGAAACAAGGAATCGAACGAGATGATTATGTTAGTCTTCATGCATCAGATGGAGATGAGACTGAAACAGCTTATAAGGGTTTTATAAAATATCATGCTGATAAGAATACAAATGAACACCATAGCGCTCTGCATGACGAATACTCAGACTGCGATAGTTCTGAACCAAATGAGAATCAAGAACACAAAGCGATGGTAGAAGAAGATGCAAAAACAATTGACGAAATATTAAGTCGATCTTCGTTTTTTCTATCTACAAAAAATTTGAAGGTAGACATAATTACTTTTGAGGCACTTAAAGAAGGATTTGAATTGCTCTCCTTAGCAAATGAATCATCTAGAAGAAAACAGGTAAGCATTTTCAATCAAATTGTATATTTTACAATTTTTGCCCTTATTAATAATGTTAATGCTATCCTGCTGTAAATTTGAAGAAAAAGTCTGTTTCGCAATCCAATATTTTGCTACCAAATGTAAATGAGATATGGTCAATACTAACCCTTAAGATGTCAGCTACTATGAAGTCTGTTATTAGATCACAAAAAAAGAATTCTAGCTGCTTACGTGAGCAGGCCATCCGTTCATCCACGTTTATGATTGATAAAGAAAAGAGGGACGCATCTGTCTCATGCTTTTTTCTACGCTCAGCTTTTGATTTTCTCTCATCGTTATGCAAGACAGCAGGTGATTTCTTAGCTCGTAAATTCATTTCTGATCTTTGGCCCATTATGTCAAGCTTCATCATCTTTCATATGGAAGAGGGGCATCAATCTTCGCCACATAATATATATGTTCAAACTGGCAAGTTAAAACAAAAGAGAAAAGAAGTAAATGAAAGTGTAGAAAGAATACATATCCAAACAGATTCTTTCGATATAGTCATCGTGTCTATTTTGAGGTGTATAAAACAAACATTTGAGGATAAATCTCTCGCTTCATCATTATTGCAAGTGATTCCATCAATAGGAAACTTAATTATTCCATATTTATCGATAAATAATGAGATCGGGGATTTTGCCGAAGCTACTGTGAGGTCGTTGCTTTTGCATGATTGTTCTTCATTACTTAGAGGGCTTTCATCTATTTGTGAAGGCAAATCCCAATTGAATCCTTTTTACTCGAGGACTAGAGAGACATCGGATATGCTTGCGGCAAACAAGACAACTCATCAAACAATTTCTGTTTCACGTTCTCGCCGCTTAATAGAATTTATTGATGGTTCTAAAGAACAATGTTTAAAGTAAATTTATACAAGCAACTAAAACTATTGATTCAAAATGTGAACAAAGCTTAAATATTTACCATTCACGTAATTTTTTTAATGAAGTAGTGCAAAGCAAACAAAAGCAACCTTTCCTCTTCATATTAGGTGAAACAAAAACTCCAAGAACTTTCTAAGCAAAAAACTTGGATATCTTATATTTATTTTAATTTTTCCAGATCCTCTGAAATAATGTCCTCAATTGAAAAATGAGGTAAGATTATATTCTCTTTATGAACGGATTTGATCACATCAATAGAAACTGGTGGAAATGATTTATCGTATGTCAGTTCCGTTTCTCGCAAAACAGGAGAAATAGTAATTTCAGACATGGGCGAACAGGGTCGTTTCACATTTATATAGAAATCCCTCTCTGACTTTCCTATATACTTATGTTCGTCTTCAATGAAAAGAAACACAGCTGCCATTGGGTTGCCTGGCCTATCCTTATATTGCTCATTTTTTTGCAACTTTTTACTTCCCTGTTCTCCTAATTTGATGCAATTGATTTCGGCAATTTCTCTTCCTCCGGAAGTCAAGTCTGAGATAGAATCACTAGATACGATAGATTTATTTCCTTTCGTTGAAGGATTTTGTCGTAGACAAACCATTTTTTTCGCTTTTGGATGAGATTGAGATCCAGACGTGATAGATACAATATCTCGTTTCTTGCGTGTATTGGTAACAAGGTTAGGTAGGCGAGGTAGCGATATGTGAACTTCCTTTATATTTCCACATCTATCATGACTGTGATAGTAGATATCATCGCTCCCTACACGATTCAGTTTTAAGGAATGTTCGAATTTTGATTCAGAGCCACTTTGTTTGGTGGGCTCAAAGTACGAGTCTGAGATTTTGTTATTTCTTGTTTCATTCACGCACAAGGAAGGACAAACTCTATCTTGAGCGATTGCGTAATCGCTCCTGATATGTTCATCCCAAGGACGGGTAGAACGAATATTTATACTTTGCTTTTTCTCAACTTTTGAATTTGACTGAGGGCCTAAATGATGTGATATTATGCATTCTGATTCCATGGACATCGACTTCAGCTTGGTGACAAACAAAAAATTCAAAATTTTACTCCGCTTTGAATGAAACCGAGCAGGATAACTTTTGTGTGCAGGCTTCGTCAAAGTGAGTTAATATTCATTGACTTGATATATCTCGAGCTCTGCTTGAGGTTTCAAAAAAATATGAGAGGATATCGAAATATACAGAATATTAATGATCGCCAACTAGTTGTGCACATAAAATTGAAATACCAATTGTTAATGTATCGGAGTATTAAAAAGTTTGGAGAATCGCTAGACTAAATTAGTGATACATATTATATACAATACTTAGCTAAAATATAAAAATGACGTCGTAATTAAAGTGATTTTTCATAATCGATCAATCTATTCATTTTTAAACTTGGGATTTGCAAGGTCTGAACTTTCAGGAATTAGATTTTATTGTCTAAAAAGGGTTTCAGCATTTAGGTACAAGCATGGCAAATAGCGATTTTTATAAACACACATGCAGTTGTCATATGTTTGGTAAATCTCAGTATTTTTAGATAAGATATTCGTCTTTAAGACAAAATCGCTAAGTAAGCTCAGTAGAGCTCGATTTTCTATGTATTTCAAGTTTAAAAGAATAAATTAATGAATGAAACACATCCGTTTTATTAAATCATATATCTATATTATTAGCTAAAAGCACCTTCCTGGATAGAGTATATTACAGGATATTACATGCCAACGTACTATGTATCCGGATGATAGGTGTCAAATTGTCACTTCGATTTGTTTTCTAGTTTGACCCCCTTCTTTATTGCCAATTTGTGAACTCCAGACATGAGTTCATGTACTTTATCTCTGAACACACCTATTTGATTGTTCTTTTCTTCTAACTCTTTCTGATGAATAATCTGAAGTCGCTTTGATTCTATCACATTGCATTCAACAATACGTCTTAGCTCTTTCTCTCGAGAGAGCACTGTTTTTTCAAGGACACTTATTTTATTGCCAAGATTAGCGTACTTCTTTAGTCTTGAACTGCTCTCAATCGAACACAGTTGGAATCTTAATCTATCATTTTCACTTGATAAAAGATCAACTTGATTTTGCAGTCCAATTGCATTAAGCTCAATCTCCCTTATCTCGCAGGTTTTCTTCTCAAACATATCTTTATTTTCTTTGTTTTGTTGATTATTGAGAGCATTTTGGTTGATTATGCTCTTTAGTTTTGGTAAAGAAAGAGATTAATTCATACACGGAAGTAAATAAGGGTCGGTCTTTTGTTCGATAATTGATTTAAAAGCCTCACCTGTTTCCTTTCATCAAAGAATGCATTTTGAATTGATTTCTTCTCTAATGCTAAAATGTCTGTAAACAAAGATAGCAGACTAACGTCACTTAAATAACGATGTTTCTGACTATCATAGAGCTTTTGTAGTGATTTTTCACAAAGAAAAGGTGAAAGAACTTCATGAACTTTTGCAGCAAGTATAATTGATATAGGTTTCGATTTGCCTTCCTCTACATTTATAGGGACATTCTTTTCTATTTTTTTGTGTGACCCCAATGGTCCTGTCGTATTGAAATGATGGTTACCTTGATGATGTAAAGGCTTCTTAGTGGTATATGTATCTTTATCACATAAATCTTCCAGGTTATTATACTTTCCCAAACAATTGCTTTCAGCGAAGTAATGTTGATCAATGTGTTTCACATATTTAGATTCAAGCATAGATATCTTTTTGCGATAAAAATTTCGTTCTCGTCGTAACATCTCCTTTAAGCTCTGGATCCTTTCATTTGAAATGTTATCTTTATAAGAATGAGAACTCAACAATATCTTTTTGAAATTATTATCCTTTTCGCAAGTGCCTTACCTTTTTTCAAGTTTCTTTATATTGTGATTATAACTGGCACATTTACTGTTTGTACTTGAATTCTCATTCTTTAATAAAACAGATAGCTCTCCTTTAGTACTTGTAATTGCCGGGTTTGAGATAGAATCATCAATTTCTTGTCTTGGTGAATGTTTCTTTCTCCTGACATTTGTCCGCCCAATCACACTTTGAAAATGTTTTCTTTCGTTTTTCCCGCGTCTAGAAATTAGATTTATTTTTGACTCAAGATTAGCAACATAATGTTTGTATTTTTTCATCTTTCTCTTATGCGATTTTTCTTTTATTCGTAGATATTTTGCTTCATGTTGAAGAGCATCAAAATTTGATTGAATTATACATTCCTTTTTGTCTCCGGGATGTATGTTTGAAATCTGCGAACAATCTGTGAAAGAATGCAGACTTGAATGATCGAAATTGACCATTGCTAGGTTTTCTATATAAACTGAGCTTCCGCTATTGTTTTTCCCTTGACAATTTTGCACCAACGAACTATTTCTGTTTCCCATAGAAAAGAAAGACCAATCAGGAACTTCGTTACTTAGATAGGAGGAGGACGAGCAGTCGGAATCTTTCTCATCAGATTTTAAAGAATTTGAAGTATGTTTCTCAATCTTTTTATTCTGTGAAAAGGGTGGTAATGGTGTGTCGAAAGAACAAGTTGATGAGAAAAGGACATCAGCCGGTGGAGAGGGTGTTGAAGAGTATGAAGAATGGTCCATGCTTGGATTAGTTAACAATTTTTTTGTTAATGCATATGATAAATATGCTATTTCGATCTGAAACTAAAATTTTGACTTGAAACAGAGTTTGAGTTTGATTTTGACTTTGATTTCAAAATCATAATTTTCATATTCTTCGAATCGCTGATTCTAAATCGCAGAAAAAAATATTGTTCAAATTTCGAGAGTAACTGTTTCGATTTACACACAAATCTTTTCAGTGATAATGTACACAATTAGATCAATATATCTTCTATTGATATTGACATCCATCCTTATTGTAGCAAATTGTCAACCACCAGATGGATGGAAGATAACAGATAGATTTTGCGGATTTCGGTTTGAAATCATGGGAAACGTGCAAAATGTTGGTATGATGCATGCAATCCAAAAAAAAGCTGATGAACTCGCTTGTTTCGGATGGGTTCAGTATTCACCAAGCTCAAAGAAAAGTGTTGTAGGAGAAGTACGATGTAATAAACTGATGGCTGAAAAAATGAAGCATTGGATGTCAATGACAGATAACCATCCAGAAGCTTTCGTAGAAAACGTGGAGATTAAAGAATACGAAGACACAAAAATAAAGCTACATTTTTCGCACTTTAAGATTCTGGATTCGAAAAGGGAAACTTGCTTCAATGATAGCCCGCACAAGTGCTGAGAGTAATGGAATAGTAATTTAATTCAGCGATGACAGTTATTGCCTTTCTAATTTTGAATACACAAATTTTCTACTTTCTTTGAAATCTTTTGCTTCTCGATATTCTTTCTCTTCTTCAAATTTGATTCTACCAGCAAATTGATTTGTTTTAGAATGTTTTCATTTTTCTTTTTAAGTCCCAACTCTTTATCTTTATTTGAAGCTAATATCGTTGAAGTATTCGATAGCAACTGCTTATATTCATGTTGAAGATCATTCAATTTTGGCGCTAAGTTTTTGTAACACTCATCATCATTAGTACTTGATACTTTGTCTTCCAAGAGCACCAATTGAGGTGATATCAATTTCTTCATCTCCACAATCTGGGAATTTAACTTTATCGGATATTGAATTAGGTTTACACATTTTTCTAATTCTCTTGATAGGTTTTTACTTTTTGAATTTAAATCATTTATCTTTTTCTTTTGCTTAACCATGACCTTTTTTTTTCTTTCAAAATCAAGCTGGAGGTCTTTTATCTTTCTACTCAACTTCTTGTTCATTTTGTTATGAAATTCGATGGCGCTTTCCACATCTACTACTTCCTCTTTCGTCAGATTGACCTCTCTCTCTTTCGGCTCTACTTGTTGTTTGAGTTCAGTAAGACTGTATTCAAGCACATACTTATATTTCTCCAGCTCTTGATTGCGCTTATATAATGTTGTCATCTTGTTTGTCTTGCGCAAAATTATGTCCTCTCTTTTTTGCTTTTCTCTCTCCTCAGCAGAAATAAGATTCTGATAGTCCTTAACTTTCCCACGCATATCCTCCTCTTTTTCTAATAGTGTTTGAACTACTTCTTTGCGGTTTTCTATTTCTGTTCTCATCATAAGAATTTTTTTCTTGAGAATACCATTTTCACCAGTAAAATTAAGGGATGCCTTGTGTTCATTATTCAACTTTGTGTCATACTTTTTCTTTAGTAAAATTATTTCTTCATCGACTTCTTCCTCTAACTCATCCTTGATTGCATTAATGTTTTTTCTCTGTGATTCTATTTCCTCTTCTAGAGAACGACAGCGTTGGGAACACGAATTTGATTTACTTTGGAGCTCAGATTCTATCTCTCTTGACGTATTAACATGAATTTCTTTGAGCTTTTCTAATTGCCTAACCTTTTGTTCCTTTTCATTTTCTTTTTCTTTGAAAATCGTTTGATATTTCTCAATTGTTAAAAGAAATTTTTCTTGGAATGCATTTTCAATAGACTGTACTTGGTTTTGGAAAGTATCTTTCTCTTGTTTCATAAGATTTCGATGTGTTGATAAAATGTCCTGCTTTATTTCTTGTAATTTCTTTATAGATTCTTCTTCTGATCTCATTTGTTTTGAATGCAGGGAATTCAATTCTTTGACATCTTCGGAAAGGGTCAATCCTTTCAATCGTAAAAGATATTCAAGCTGTATCTTAAGCTCTTCGATTTTCCTTGACAAATCCTTTATAACAACTTGTTTCTCATCTAAGATTCCCTCGCTAAGAAGAATATCAGAATTCCAATTCGAGGTCTGTTCCTCGTCTCTACTAGCTGTCATTAGCGATTGAATCCTTAAACATTTATCTTCCAATTTGAATGCATGTATGGAACCACTATGTTTGTCGAGAGCAAACAAGAAATTGGCATTGTGGGCAACTTTCAAAATAGAAGGTTGCATACAAATGTCAACACTATACTCCTTTGAAGGTGCCAAAAAAGAAACACGCAACAGCGCACTCTTATCAATCGCAGAAAAAAACACAAAATTTGACTTGTTACACCATGCAGTGTAACAAGAGTAATTTTCCGTCTCTGTCTCGTTAATAACTTTTATAGAAAATTTGAGATCTGGAAAATTGAGCTCAACCAGATTTCCGTTATCCAAAACCCATATTTTTTCTTCATGCATATAAGTGCTACAAGGAGAGTGGTCACCTTTTCTCATATATTCCCCATTCCTTTGTCCTGTGTCAATTGCCCATGAATATACTGATCCATCTTCGTCGCAAGAAGTAACAAAAGAATCATCTTCATTCCATGTTATGCAATTTATCTTGCTATTATGGCTTTTCATTTCAAATTTCTTAACTCGTTTATGAAAATCAAAAATGTTTATGATAGAGCCTTGGACGGCCGCAAAAAGATGCCCACCACAACTGACTTTGCACAGTCTACAAGTTTTTATTGGGATTTCCCATATTAATCTGAACTCGTCTAAGCAAACATTCATGACGCGCAATTTATCTGGAAATCCAATTATTGCATGATGCCCTGATGGGTGAAAAGCAATCGAATAAATTTCTTCAAGATAATGCTTGCAGAATTCTTGTTGACCTGTAAGATAATTCCATAAGCGAACTGTATGATCTGCGCCTAATGTAAGTAACAGCGGTTTACAGATGCAAGTATCGAAATCAATTATGCAACCGGTATGGCTATCACATACACATACAGGATCTGGTCGTTTCTCTTGTTGACATTCATCTATTTTTACTGAAATAATAGCATTCTCATCTGTAAATATAAGGTAAGCCAAACTTTCATCATCACAAATTGCAATCGATGCAATAGCTTTCTTTGGGGTCAACGATAAGACTTCAAGTTCAATGTTCCTTACAATTTTGAATAGATTATAAAAACTCTGAGGATTTGCTTCGGATGTGTTTTCTTTATCTCCTTTCTCGTACCAAAAAATACGCAATGAAGTCTGATATCCTATGATGAATCCTTTTGACAGAGAGGCAATAGAGGTAATAGCAGCTTGGTCATTCTCAAGTGAACAAACAATCTTTGATCTCTTACACAATACAAGTCTGCCAGATGACATTCCAATTAAGGCGTGATCGATAGGACAACTCAACCATGTTGTACAGGTGATTGTTTCCTCATCTTTCAAGAGATTGTTCGATGCCAATAAATTGATGCTTCGAATTTCCTTATTCTCATGGAATCGGAAAAACTCATGCGTCTTGCTCCCAGTTACAAAAAAAATATTTTTTTCATGTGGATGAAACGAAACAGTATGAGAGATGGTATGTTGATCACTTTGAAAAATATAAAAAGCGGAATTGTCGATTGATAAATCCCAGCATTTTAAACCAAAACACCTTTGTTGTTCTTTATAATGCATAGCTATTATCTTTGACCCGTTCACATTGAAGCTCACACTTTTTATTGTTGAAGTCTCGATGTCATTGTCAGATTCTTGAAGTTTTAGTTGTCTGACTCTACGAAGTGTATCGATATTATAGATAGTTATAACTGATGTTTTTGAATCAAGTCCAGGTTTCGTCGCAATAGCTAGATGCCTCTTACAAATATTAATTGCAATTGATGATATTTGCCCGTGTGGTTCTTCTGATCCATGGAGAAATTGTTGCTGCTTTGTCTTCGTGTTGTGGAGAACAACGAAGTTTCCAGAAATGAAACAAATATTTTCGTTTTGCCTATCTGTACAAAAGAGAAACTGCGAAGTAGAATTATCAATGCCGAATATTTTGTGCCTTTGTATTGTTATTTGGTCATTCATTTTTAAGGATTTGCTTCTGAAAGGGGGAAAAAAAGATGATGAAGTTTCATCCATATGTTCACTATGAGTTTAATTTTTGAATATTATATAAAGAATGATTCCGATTCATATTTCAAAAATATATGATGTTACAAAAATCAGGTACCACTAAACAAAATAGTATATGTGAATCTCAATCGAGATTAATGGTGGATAATGCAACACAAAGATTGTTAGATTTGACTTCATTAGAAACCAGACTAGATGATGATGTAGAAGAAATACTTTCTATTGTTAAGGAGAGAGCTCCAAAATTGTTGGACGGATTGGCTCGAAGTACTGAAAAGAAAATAGCCCAAAATTTGTTGATTAAATATTATGAGCGTGATGAAAAAGTGTTCCTTCAGAATGATATACCAGATGCACATTACACAGTAATTCGTGGGGCTGTAAGCATATATGCTCTAAATTCGTCCACAATTTCTAAGGAAAGTATGAGTCATCCTCATAGGAAACAGTATGGTAAATTCCTTTTACAATTGCCTCCTGGAGAGTCTTTTGGAGAATTATCTTTCAATGCTGATTATAAACATTCCAGGCGAAACGCAGGAGTAGTATCTGACGGAAACCATGGCCAAAGTAGAATATCTGATTCTGTTTCTAATCATGAAATAGAGTCATCAGACGTGGCTGTCCTACTGTTGATCCCAGAAAAAACGTATATGACCTGCATGTTCGCTAGACATGCATCTAGAAATCAAACAAAAGATAAAATTGCATTTTTAAAATCATCGTTCCTTTTCAATCAATGGTCAATGGATCAGCTAGTCCTGATGGCTTATTCAATGAAAAAAGTTCCATATGAAAAAGGTTCAAGAATTGTCCGAGAAGGGGATCGTGTAGATCAGATATGGATAATAAGAAAAGGGAAAATGATGATATCAGTTGCTGGAAAAGATACTACTCACCCCCTCCGATCATTTACTTCTAAAGACCAGAAAAAATATGGTACAATTGAGATTGCAGAACTCAGTTCAAGTGATATTTTTGGCTTGATTGAGGTTGTGAGTGGGATTAAAAAAATGAAGCGTTCCGCAACCGCAGTTACTCCTATAGAAGCTTTTATCATTTCAACGACCAAGTTCTCATCCTTTCTTCAGTGCGAACCAAAGACTGCAGCTCTACTGGAGAAAGTTGTACAAAAAAGAATCGAGTGGGAAGAGCTGAGAAAAGACTTTGCTAACAAATTCCCCACTATGCCTTGGACCATACCAAGAGAAGCTCTAATAATGTCAAAATATTCAATTTCAAGGGAATCCGTCATGTCTGATCAAGAATTGAAACTTCGAAAAGAAAAGAGTTTGGTGCTTTGTCGATATATTCGCGATGCTCGTTCTTCTTTTCGCGCATCAATGAGGAAATATGCATCAAATAATTTGAAGGAGTCTGCTACACTGTTGAAAAAAAGCGCCGAAACTTCACAAAAAGCCATTGAGTTGACAACCGAAATCAATGATCAAGAACGGAGGAAGCAACTTGATGACTTGCTTGCAAGCATATTGGTACAAGAAAAGAAAATCCTTGTGCATTAATAATCATATCTCTAATAATGAAATTTGAAATAAATAAAACAATCGAAAAGAAAATTGTAAAGTGACAATAACAATGAGATCAATAAATAGAAAGAATTGAAATATGATCTAAACTTTTATACTACATGGTCTCTAACATAGTTATCTAACATAGATATTTGGTCTCTCTCAATGATAAATTAATTTTTATGTTTAGCCTAAAATGTTTTTCGGAGATCTCTTTTGTCGCTCACTCTCTTTTTTATTATTGGAAGCAATAGGTAAATTGTTGATGATGCGTAGATATGTTTAAACTGTATTTTACTGTTGCCCTATTATCATATAAGAATCATTGACATGATCCTCATTCAGAAGAGACGTTTCGCACTCTTAATTCAAAAACATAAAGAACTATAACGAACTGCCTTGCACGGCATCAGAACAACTAAACGAAGCAATGACGCTCATGTTTTACGAAAGAACGTACGTTTGCATAGTAAAATCGAATTCGAGAAAATCTTACGGCTTTATTACAATTGTTATGATTATACTTCTGATCGGCGAACATTGAAAGCAGTATTATAGTATCATCTGTATCACATAAAATAATTTACCCGTAATATTTATTTATCGGCAGCAAGTCTTTCTTGATGACCCGCCGAAATAACATGCAATTCTTGTTCTTTTTGGAAAATGCTTGGTTATGTAGGTGGTGTCCTACAGTCTTTTAGTACTGTGGGACTGAATAGAGGTTGTTGCATCATTATTGATAATTTCTAATCAGCTGCTGTATCATAAATAAATACGGAGTTCAGACCAAGACATATGTACGGGACTACGTATGATTCATTTCCTTTTTGTATGTCCAGAACAAACCAATGTGCAGTTAAACTTGTTCGGTCATTGCATCATATTTGGTATTGTAAGGATGTGTACAGTCACACCCGATGTAAATGTTAGTCTTGTTTCAATCGCGGCAAGTCACGAGGCGATGAATAGGACCACAGAACGTATGTGAATCTACATAAGTTATCCTCCAATTCCTTTATTTCATCCTTATCCAAAATTTGAATTCTTTGGAAAAGAACATATTTTTGGCGCACTAAACAAATTTGTTGAAAATTACAAGGTGAGCAATGAAGTCGCGAAAGTGTTTCGATCTTTTGTATCAAATAAGAGTATGAATGAATTTTCTTTCAGATAAAATTATGTTCCGTTCGAACTTGACCCTAGAATAAGCCCACATGATGAAAGTTTAGGAGACTGCACATTGCTTGGGATGAGGCATTTCATGTTCGAACAGCGTTGCTTTCGCTTTTCTTGTTTAGTACGTCTATATATCTCGTTTTGAAATCGATTAATTCTTTAAGAAAGGTCTATTCTCTTAGCTGAGTAACTGCATATGCTTCCAAAGAGACACAAGCAATGATCTTCTTAGCATGTTTTCAATACATCAATAAAAGAACATCACTGAGAATTCGTTCGTAAAAGCTAAAAAAATATAGAGCCAGCTTTCTTTAATATTTGTCATTTTTTGCGATGACAACGATTGAAATTGAAATTGATACGAGAATTTTCATATGATTCATGAGAGGTATCCTAAATATTTTCTTTTTCTGAGAGTCTTACGCGTCTTGTTTAGAAGACTACGTACAGCTTGGTATAATTTTCAAAAATTTGTCATGAACGAAAAAGACGACATCTGCTGTTTTGACGTCAATTAAAGACATGTCAAGTTCCGTGATTGGATTTATGATTGGATGCTAATCAATTTTTAAATATTCTGCTTAACCTCTCTCACAGGAAATTTAAAATTCCAAATTACTGCTGGTTCCTGGCACTGATCAATATTCCTTCTTTAAATTGAACAAGCCTTAAATTTTTTAAAGCCTATTCTCTGCAGATCATGAAGCTTGATAACAACAACATAAAAAGGGCTAGTCAACTGCATGCAAGACCCTTTTGTCGTAAAGGAAAATCAGATTTCAAATCCAAAAAAATGAAAATCTCTTTATTCTTAGGTCTTGCATTTATCTCGATGAAGCCGAGCTTAGCATTTACTCAAGTAGCTGTGCTTGGGAAAAGGAGAAGATCCCAATCATCCAGTTTATATTTTAGGGGATTAGGGGAGCTTCCATATTTGGATCAAGAGCATATGGACACATATCAGGACTCAATGCCAATGTCACATCACTTGCCATTATGGCTTCAACAAGAAAGCTGTGATGATGCAGAGGCGTTACTTGTCCAGCTAGAAGAGATGATGCTGGGACGATACTTAATAAAAAGGGAAGTTACTGATATAGTTTCAGCTATAAAAGATGCTGCAAAAGGTGATTGGAGAAAAATTTCTGGTGCAGTGAAGCTATGTATGATCTTGGTTGATATTATGGATATGGGAGTAAATACGATTATAGCAGCAGCTTATCATTACTGCGCATGTTTCGAAATAAGAGAAAATGCATCTTTGCATAAGTTTTCATCGCAATCTTCGGCGACTTTTTTCCCAACTCAATGGGATTCAGAAAGTCAATATGAGAATCAATCACAATATTTGAATCCTGAAGCAGCTAGAATTGCAAGAGCTACTGCAGCATTGAAAAAGACTGAGGTGATCGCCTTATCTCTTGTTCAAGCAGCAGACTTTGAAAATCTTAGAGTACTTTTATTAAGTGAAACGAAGGACTGGAGAGCCCTTGCAATTAGATCTGCAGCTGCATTGTATCGACTACGTGGCGTTATCAACGCTTTCGAGGCGTCATCTAATATTGTATTAGGTGTTGAGGAGATGAGAGTCGCAAGAGAGGCTTTACATATATATGCACCATTAGCATCTCGTTTAGGAATGCATCGTTTGAAGAATGAGCTAGAAGCTGCTGCTTTTCGTATTTTATATAAGCGTCAATATGATACAGTGACAAGTTTGTCCCAACAGGCACGAGGGTATTTTCACACTGAAACTATAAGTGATGGAATGAAAAGGGTCATCAATGAATTTACGAACAGAGTAATTTATGAATTAGAGCGTGATCCTGCACTCAATCGCTACACAAATAATATCAGGGTATCGGCTAGGATTAAACAACCCTACTCATTGTGGAAGAAAATGCTGAAAATTGGTGCAAGAAATGTTCTTGATGTTCCAGATGCATTAGCAATGAGAATTGTTATTGACGCGAAAAAGAATTTTCCGGATGAAGATGACGAAATAACAGCAGCAACTGAAAAAGCGCTTTGCTATTATGTTCAAGAATTATGCATTAAAAAGTGGAAACCAAACGAGAGAAACGCAAGGTTCAAAGATTACATAGACAGGCCAAAGAAAAATGGCTATCAATCCTTACATTATAGTGCTAAAACTAATTTTTTGGGAGATGACTGGAATCTAGAAATCCAAATAAGAAGTGGAAGAATGCATCAAGTAGCTGAATATGGGCTAGCTTCGCATTGGGATTACAAACTTGAAAATGAAACAAATAATCAGGACACCAAGAGCAATTATCAGTTAGATCATTGCTCTGAGGCATATTTAAAATCTGTTCAAGCATGGCATTGGCAGCAATCTGGTTATGATCAAACAGAATTAACTGAATTTGAGATATCAGGCCATAGTGAGGCTTGGCATGAAAGTGACGAGCAAAATAGGATCAGAGTTGAGAGAGAACGCGAAAATGCTGAAAGATTAGCTCCATATATTGAAGCATTTTCTTCTGCGCAATCCAGTGTTACAAGAAACCAGGTTCTAGTTTTTCTTTCACCTACAGATGACTCTACTAATTTCGATCCAAAAATTATCTCACTTCCTTCTGGCTCTTGTGTGATGGATGCATTACGGGAAGGAGAGAAACTTTTTGGAATAATCACTAATTTTCATGGAATTGGTGTAGTCCAGAATGATAAAGAAACGATCTTGACAGAAAGATTGACTAATGGAGACGTGCTCAAAATACCAGCAATGAATGTTGAAAGTATGCTAACAATGTAGAAAAATGCATCAACAGGAAGAATAATACACATAATGTATATAAGCATCTATTTATATAATTTGGTAGTATTTCTCAAAATACAAATATCGAAAATGCATTGAAGTCATATCCTAATAGATTAGAACTTATCTTTCATTGCATTCAATTCGCCATGTTTATTTCTGTTTTCTTCTTTTCCTGTACAATATATGAAAATATCCGCATACACAATCAAGTACTTTGCAGAGGATTCTATAAAAAAGTGCATAATTCACACATTGTTATGACATTTTCATTGGGATTTTTATCAATCAATAACCTGACCACCTAAACTTATTTTACTTTATTTCCCTCCAAGAAGGTCATACAGCAATTTGAGATTTACGTTGCTGAAAGAGCTACAATTATGCGAAAGTACAAGTCCAGTCGTATACTTCCCAATAGGTCTTTCAAGGCTGCAATTCAAATACAACATAACTTTTTACTTTTTGTGCAACATGTCTTCCAAGTCTAAATTCGTACGTGTCCATGCTGAGCCAAGACCTGCTCCTGCTCCAAAGGCTGTTATAGCTTTTCGTGCTCCACTTCCTCCTCCTCTGGCGAGAACGATACTTGCTAAGCCTCCAACCAGAATTCCAACGCCAACCTTTACAGGGACTTCTTCCAGTAAACCGTGACTTATGACTTGATTCACGGCGTCTTCCGATGCTATTGACTGCTCTGTCTGACTCATTAGGATATTACGATCACAAAGAATATGCTTCTGTTGGTGCTCCTCTGCTGAAGCTATTTCAAGACTTATTACTCGTACAGCAGTCCTGTTGTTTGCAAAATGAATCCGAGATTTTGACGTACGAAAACCCACGTATATTAGCACGTACTCTGAGAACAATATCTTATTTCAAAGAAAAAGGCATTAAAACAATCCTACCTGACTTAGTTTCAACAACAAAACAAACCGCATTTTTTCCTTGAATCCACCGTCTAGGATATGAACGATCAAACTCTGCTTGAAAAATAATGTAGCAAATTCAATAGATTCTGTTGATGATTTCTCTCATTATCATGACAAGCGAATGCTTCTGTAAGTTAAAAAAGTTTTCACAAATATTTATAAATGTAAGTCTAACCTAACCATATTAAGAATCTGTTTTTTGTTCTGATATTAATCACCAAGTAACCATTGGCTCTTCAAAATAGCTATGATTTAGAACCGTTTGCGCTGAAGTAAAATGATTAATAGTGACATTGTTATTCTTCGTTGCAAAACTCCCAGCTAGCAATATCGTCACCTCCATCTTTACCAATCCAAACTTTCTTTTTTTCTGTATTGAGAAAAGAGCAATCTTTCACATTCACGTAAGAATCAACATTTGTCAAAGCTTCCTTCGCACAAGAAATATCTAATTGTATTTGTGCAATCAAGTCTGGGAAGGAGTCAAACTTTTTCTCTTCACGTAAAAATCCTAAGAGAATTAATTTCATGGTTTCTTCATAAAAATCGTCTTGAATATCTTCCTGTGGATTTTCCAATATCAAATGGGCTTCTATGATTTTTTCGGGATTTTCTTCACCCGCAAACGTAGGTGAATAGCCAACGTTCACAACAGCTTTATGAGGAACATTTCGACCTATTTTGGGTTTCTTGGCATATGAAAAATCTTCAATTGTGGCCCAGCCAAAATACACTCCCGTTGTAACATTTTGAAGAGCAGATGAGAAAAGAGATTCTGGTAAATTGGCAGTTGGAATGCCTAGTTTTTTACCTCCTCTTCCATATCCAGTGTCTACTCCCCCCCTGAACTTAAAGTGGTTTGGTAATGGTGATCCAGGGCTATTTTTTTCTAAAGTTTCATTTTCATTCGTATCTTGGCTTTTCAACGCAAAAGAAGCGGATTTACTTGGTCGTAAGGATGCATTAGATTTGCGAGGTACATAGTTATTCATATTTTTGATGAACGCTGTGGTGCCATGACATCTCAGGCCCAAGTTTGCTTTCACTGGAGAGATAAATAAGGAGAAAGCTACCACAAGCCTGCAAAGAGTTGAAAATTTTATTTGACTTAGTTTATTCATTCTTTCAGGCCTTCACCATTGACTTAATTATGATTGGCATCAATAGATTTTGAATCTGCGTCAAGTGGACACGAGCACGTATCTATTTATTGTTCACGTAAGGCACCTTATGTTTGTTAATTAAGTACTAAATTGACAATATAAGCAGCAGTATTGTTGCTTTTGCTGTAAAAATCACTTAGTTACAGAATGGTACTTTAAAGCTACATATCATAGAGACGTCACATCATAGAACTTCAGTTTTGAATTTATCTACGGTACCTCATACAAAGGAGGATATACCAATTGAACCTTTCCAACATGGACTTGACTCAAGCTCCAAATTCCAATGAATTAGAATTCACACAGAGCTATGATATAAAAGATGAGATGAATAGGATTAACCAGATGGATGAAGAAAAGTTAGTGGAAATATAAAGAAAATCCTGCAAGCGTGAAAAATGATGGAATAATTTTCTTCCATAATGAAAAAGCGCGTCCATTAGCATTTAAAAAGGACAAGCCAATCCCATTTAAAATTTTGATGAGGAACAGATGAATGTGAAGTAGTGAAACCCAATGGAACAGCGGTAATTTTATCATATTACCGCATCTCCACGTGTTAAAACGATAAAAATTAACGCCTCCACTGTGATAGGGTTACGATATAAGTTAGAGTTAAATTAAAAATGTGTCATAAACTACATTTTTTTTACAAAGTATAGTA
>Ga0209092_10000745_pt1 | contig 32677 bp, 20 predicted proteins | sample FraStrMetagenome_FD_187446 | JGI IMG/M metagenome (GOLD analysis project Ga0209092, IMG submission 187446) | Marine eukaryotic phytoplankton communities from Arctic Ocean - Fram Strait ARC3M Metagenome (SPAdes) (version 2) | ecosystem: Environmental > Aquatic > Marine > Oceanic | place: Fram...
ATTGACCGTAGCTTTGGAGAAGGACGAAGAAGGAATGCCTGGCTGCTTGCAATGGTTGATCGGTTTGTTATTGAAGTGATAGAAGTGATGAGATAGAATCCTGGTGATAATTTTATTTGAGATGTTTGATCTTAGTTTCTTATTGTCAGAATTATTTGTTCGTCATTCTATACATCTTGATTAACAAGAAAGACCAGTTTATAAAATATATTATAAAGTACTATGTTAGATTGTTTTGCTGGATAATATTGTTTATTTCTTCGAAGACATAGCAATCAAAGAAAATCTAAAAAAATAACCACCACTTACTACCGTAATGGTGTGTATGTATTGTGCCCAATTCTTTTCCTGCTAAAGCACCAAAGATCCATAGTAATAGCTCTCCAAAAGCATCAGTCCCATCATACATTCCTCCCAAAATGCTAAAAACTCCCATCACAGTGTGACCAAGTAATATCGAAGATGCATCGAATTCCATATTGACTTGCCATAATCGAAAAATGATAATATTTTTCATTTGTTTCTGAAAAGACATTTGGTATCCCAAAGCAGCAGCGTATGTCCCCATTCTACTTCCTTCAGAAGATCTTCGATCATAAATTATTCGTTGTACTAATATTTGACATACTTTACCAATGAAAAAGAAAAATGCTACATTTGTATAATAATACAAGGATATCGTTGTATTATCCGTCCCGTGTGAGTATCCTTTTGCTATAACTTTTTCAAGTATTTCTAGGAAGGGGTAGAGATAAAAAGTAGAATAAATGTAGTCTTGTAGAACAGGAGGGTCTGAGAAAATCAAAATGCTCCAGTTCGAATAAACTTTGACAAAAAAGAAAGCATGAAGAACTGTGTTTAGCAGAAGGGTGTATATGATCATTCGAAATGCAGTGAAAGGTCTATTTCTGACAGAAAATACTTTCATTTCATGACAAAACGTATCAGCTGTGGTATAAAGGTAAGCGACTTAGACAAATATAAATGAAATATCATATGAGAGTAGGAAAATAAATGTAACGTACAAATTGTTTCACATATTCGAAGGTCATCCCATTCATCAAAATTGCACAGTTGAATTTTTTTTTGAAGAGCATGAACATAAATACCATCTCTAGTCCGAGTGGATAAAGAAAAGAATAAGAAATTCGTCATTTTTTCAATGTGAGTGCTTGGCTTTCTCAGATTTTCGATGATAGACGACTCATACACATCCATTTCAAACCCAAACCAAGATAAATTGATCGTTCCAACTTTATTACGTTTCGGATTTGTAGTTTTTGTTCTTCCGTTTTTTCCACTGTTTTTGTTGAACAAGGAAGATAAAGATGGGAAAATAGCTGAGGTGTTCATCTCAATATTGTTTGCTGGATTTGTTAGAAATGATAAAACTCCCAAAGTGGTTATAGCAACGAGGAAAGGGAATCGTTGTGAACGTAATTTGAATCTAGGAAACCCTGTACTGTCTCGTTGAAGAGTACCATTTTGATCAACATAAATTCCCCTCATTGTCACTTTATCACGTGTTTCCTCTATTACAATTCACGTCGCAAATCACTCATTTGTTGAAAGACTTGTTCATCAAAGTTAGTGGCAATTTAAGTCTCGCTGAATTATCGAGAGCGTGTGCAATCCCAATTATTTTCTTTCCAGCGGGTATGTAATTAATTAGTGGAGAACCATGGCGCATGTATCTTTGTATGGAACATCTTAATCACTTACGACTTTCCAAATGAAAGATTCACGACTAAGATGAACTTAGTCAACCTCGCGCATTAAAAAGACATAATTTACTATCAAATTCTATACACATAAAGGAGCAAGGCATGTAATTCTCTCGCTAACTTGACCATCATTCCATAAATTCACATTTCAGCTGTGTTCAACAAGATTAATGCTGAAAAGTAATTTGATCATATTTGCTGAGTATTTTCAAATGCAATGTGTCACATGAGGAATTTCTTTCATTTTAAGGAACTGAAATTATCCCAGTCTGGATGATTTGATGACACTACCTGTTACCATTGTAGTTCCTGGCAATATAATAATTCTTTCTAGGAGGTGCTAACATCTGAAAGCATCCTTTAATTCATTTTAGCTGCATTTCTACAAATTTAGCATCCGCACTTAAATTCCTTATACTTGTTTTTTTCTGTAATTGTCTCACAACAAGTTAATCTATAACTGTAACATTTATGTGTTGACGAGAATTGAACACCGCAATTTCACAACATATAATAAAACTTATCATTTACATTCAGAATGAATCCCTTCATTCCTATTCATTGTTCTTGGACTACAGGAACTATTACAAGAAGTTCTAAGATTGTTGATTCTTCTCTCGGACTACATTCTTTTTTTTGTCGTGTTAGGATTCAATCGTGGTACGCGTCACGGAAGCTTCCGTTTTTCACCTTTTTATGAATGATCTAAGTAATCATTTACTACTTCAGGATGTTTGAGTAGGACACATTCTTTAATATTTTGCATTAAACTAGTCTAATTGATGACTCCCACTATGATTATTGTGCAATATTGAGTATAAATTTCATAGTGAAAAAGTTTTTCAGTCTTGCAAAATTTGGAGGCAGGGTTTGATTCGCACCTGTTCCGTGATAGATAGTCTACATCATTCTTTTTATTATGTCCAAAATAATCAAGCTCATAATTAAGCACTCATTATTTGAATACTTAGTTCAGTCCAACTCCATCACCCTTATCAGTCAACATTCAGTGTCCTCCAAAACATTCAATCATAATGGAAATCGCACGAATTGGAAATGCTTTCCTCCCTATTGATAGAAGACACAAAATCTGCCAGGATTCAATTTCAAGAAAACGAAAATTTGTCTTTTTAGAGAGTATCAGAATGGAGGATCAAAGGAATTCTTCCAAGACCAACACGATTGACAAAGATCATGAATCTGATGATTTTTCGAATGCCCCATCTTCTAGTCAGAAAAAAGTTGCTGTTGGTCCAAGTAACAAATGGTTCAAAATGTACAAAGCTTTATTAGAGTTCAAAGAAAAGTACAGTCATTGCCTTGTTCCGAATAGATATACAGAAAACCCTCAACTTGGATCCTGGGTTTCGACGCAGCGACGTCAATATAAATTGATGCTACTTAAGGGATTACCACCCATGACCGAAGAACGAGTTAAATTGTTGGAATTAATCGGATTTGTTTGGGCTACAAGAGATCCAAGGCATGTTCCATGGGAGACCCGATTTGAACAGTTAAAAGAATATAAAAAAAATCATGGGCATTGTTTGATTCCTATTGGTCATAAAGAGAATCCTCAGCTAAGCAATTGGGTTTCAACTCAGAGACAAGAGTATAAGCTTCGCGTGATTGGAAGAAAGTCAAGAATAACAAATGAGAGAATACAGAAATTGAGTGATATTGGGTTTGTCTGGGAAGCCCATCGAGGCGGAAAAAAGGCAAAAAAAGAGAGAAAAATAAACACGCAACATTTTGAAAGCACTTTCCCCAAGTCTTATCAAGATTTCAATCCAAATTCGGCTATGAAAGAACAGTATCGACGACCAGACTTTTCTACTCCACGGTCACGTGCTTATACTTCAAAACATCACTTGTATCCGCCCAGAAATATGCATGTACCCCAATTAGATTCACCAAGAAATTCTCCTGAAGTTATTTATTCCAACGATGTCTTTCAAGATAAATACTATTCCAATAACTACAAGAGCATGTACAATAGACTCTCTTTCGAAATGGGAAGCCCCTTTTTCCAGTTCAATCTCTCAACAAGAATTCAATCAAATCCATACGAACAAAAACATTATACAAATCAATTTCATGATTACAAACATCAATCTATGCCCAAAATGAATATGTCCCATTCTCCTAATCCAGCTACGTCAAGCAATGCATATAATCCGAAAACGTATCAAACTCCCAAAACATATTTTACTACTACTACACCAGACTCATCTACCTTGGAAAAAATATGGAAAGAACAATACAGACATCTTGTTCAATTCAAAACAATACACGGTCATTGTAACGTACCTCTAAACTACAATCTTCATCCACATCTAAGACATTGGGTACTTATACAGCAAGAACAATTCCAGTTGTGGAAGAAAGGGAAACGAAGTACCATGACATTTCCAAGATACGAAGCCTTAAATGAAATAGGTTTTGAGTGGAAGAGTGTTCCAGAACTTTTACAAGAACCAAATTTGATCTTTTCGACTCCTCAAGAAAAAAATTGTCCAAAAAATAAAGAGTGTGACCAAGAATCAATTGCGCGAAAAGTGACACCGAGTCCTTTTGCTCAACAAAAAGAGGAAAGCCGGAATGCTTCTCACTATTCTTTAGATAGCAAGCTAAATGAGGATCAAGATGTTAATAAGAATTCTATGCAAGCTGCAATAGCTCTTTTCAGCCTCTCAAACGCTGTTCCATATCCATGTGGATCCAATGAGGATGTTTCTGATGTGAAAAATTTGAAAAAGCAGAGATTTTTCTAAAGCAATTTCACAAATTACAAGTGATAGTTTTGTTCGAATTTTCTCTTTCAATTGTTGAAAGTTATGAAGGAAGAAAGCAAACATTGTTACAATATTTTTGTTATTACATCAGATATATTAGCACACGCACCTGACAATTTCTCAATGAGCGAATGGCGTTATGTTCACCTTAGTATAGCAAAATTGTTTACTTTAAACGTCTTTATTTCATATGGTAATATTTATATAAAAAGAATCGTTCTGTTCAATTGGTTTAAATTCGAATTTAGTCAATTAATTGGACAATCTTGATCGTTTGAAAGACTGTTTGTATTGATTGTATCGTGATGGTGAGTGCTGTCCTCGAGATATGATGTTATCGTTTTCACTACTTTGTTGAGATTGTGATATACTGGAATTCGAATCTAGACAATCTCGTATGCCTACATTCAAAACACAATAAAATGCGACTCCTGCCGGCTTATGTGGCGATTTCACTAATGTAAATCGACGACGACGAGTAACTGAGGAAGAAGAATTTGGGCGAAAGGAGTTTTTTTCGTGGGTGAGAATTATTCGAGTCGTTGTTGCATGTGCCCATGATTCACCTAGCGCAGGAGTCAATTTTGAACCATTCTCAGCTGTTATGTCCATTTTGCTTTGTATAGTGTTACTAGTGCTTGAACTGTTGGAAGCAGAACCATATTTTTCAATCTTTGTTGTCATATGATTAGTTACCACGACCGCAACTTCAAATTTAGTTGCAACGTCAGAAAGGATGGAAGCTATGGTGGCTAATGATTGTGTTCGGTCCATATAGTTTGTTTTTGTGGATGTCGACTAAAAATAAATCATGATATTTATTGTTAGATAAAAACAACGCATCAAATCATCAAATCTATATCGCGGCTCAAAAAAATTTCATGGAAAAGTTTCTTACTCTATAATGAAATGCAATTGAATCAATGATCACGATTTTTACAGGTTTCCCAACATTCTTTCGTTTGGATAAAAATTGATATAGTGATTTGATCGTTGCCATCTGCGCTGCTTCATCATAAACTCGGAAAACATGAATTCCACTCAAAATTGATTCACTTGTGTAGCTTTCTGGAATTTCTTGTGTCATCGATTGATTTCCATCGTTGTGATTGTTTCGACCTTGTTGGTATCTAGCAATTCTTCTCTTTGCGGAAGAACGTATATGTTCCACAAGGGATTGCGCCATATCGTAACATCTCTCAGGTGCAAAAGATCCTTCGGAATCAATGTAAACGGATTCTCCTTCTACACCTCCATGTGGCTTTGGTATACTAGCATCAACACAAAGCTGTATTGCCAATTGTGTCTTTCCAACTCCGGGAACTCCTACTACTTCAGTTACTTCCGATGTGGCAAATCCGCCACCAAGTAAAGTATCGATGGATTGACAAAAAGTGACAATTGGTCGGGTTGATTTTTTTCTTTGCAGTCTTAATAGATCTGCTGCTGAAATACCGCTCGTATTATTGAATTCATAAATATTTTGTGAGCCATGTGTTTTCTTTTCGGATTGAGATGGATTTACTACTTGGTTCGTGATATTATCTAATTTATTCAGAGATGGATTTTCAATCCTTGTAGTACCATTTTCTAGCAATGATTTGGCCTGTTCAACTTCTCGAAAAATGGACGCTGCCACAGATAAAGAACACCCCAATTCGGCGGCAAAATTCGCTATTCCGCCACTTTGTTTTGATAATTGAATTTCAGATGTTACATGAAAGCCACGCCGTAGTAACATGGCAGTAGTAGTTGGTCGAAGAGGAAGATTTGTGATTTTAGAGTTTGAGGGAGCCATATCATTCTTTTTGACGATGGAGTTATCTACCCTAATCTCTTGAGCCCGATTCTCGAAATGCTGTTTTTTATTTTAAAACGTACATTACACTTTAAGTACCTCTCGCTACGTATTTACAGGAGCATCCAGTTGACAAATGAGCCGACAAATTAATTTTTGATTGTCCTTTTGTGAAAGTTAGGCAAACTTGCAATCTTTGTAATATCTCAAACAATTTTTATTCTTTCCCATCAAACTTGGCGCAACTTCTTCAAATCATTGCTACATCTATTGTACCAAAGTATATCTTCTCAAATTTTTCATACATTTTCGTAAACTAAGAGTTTGATTCGAATCGAAAGGTCCAATTATTGATATTGGGATAAATATTTTTCAAAGATTCATACATGATCACAGCTCTGAAATTTTTATCCATATTTTGATTCAAGAAATTTATGCTTTAAAATCTTGCTTGGAAATTCTATTACAAATGTTCTTAGCAATCCAGTGTTTTCACTTACCATTCAGTGCATACACCTGTCATCTGGATTTGTACCTTTTATATTATGCACGACACATCCAAGTATCGGTTTGGTTTTTCCTTTGCATGATGAAAACATTAAAACACCTTTACATTGAGATGTCGACAAAAATTGTTAAATCATCATGCAAGTTTACTTTTGTCTTCATTTTTCATGGCTTGGATTGAAGGTTCCAGAATTCTTAAATAAATCCCATATCCATCGCTGATTTATAGTTGCACTTAAGTACATTTTTAAATACTTAAAGGATGTAATGAAAATCACATACAAGATTGATTTGACCTCCTTAATTGATTCAATAAAAACAATCGAATTGGTTGTCTCTCATTTTTTAAAGAAATTGCACCGTTTGCAGATTATTTCACCCCCCTCACCGAAGGAAAAGCATACAATGAAGATAATTAATACATTCAATGGCCTCCTTATTTTATCAATTGCAATTAGTGACAAAAGAGCGAACAGTTTGTCTATTAGGAAAGGAAATACTCATGAAACTTCAAATCAAACTTTTGCTCGAAAGACTGGAGATGAATTGCCTTTGGAAGAAGAACCTCCATGGTGCCCCTCACAAAGATATACGCAATGGGAAAGCTTTCCAGTGAAGTACCGTACGAGGACTCTGTTTTTGAAATTAGGGTATAATGCAGATTCATGGAATTTTGAACCGCTGGAATGGTTTTGGAATCCAATTGAAAACTTCGCGTGGAATGACACGAGAACGAAGGAAACCACACATATGTATGCAGCTGAACTAGGCTATGATGAGGATAGATGGGATTGCTGTATTAATCATTACGAAGGATTTGATTGGAAAGAGCTGGAAACAAACAACTATACCGAACAAATTGATGCTCTATCGGCTCTTGGATGGTCGAGTGAATCGTATGGAAAAAGAAATTCTTCTGTTTGGCCTGAAACTGAGGGGAAATACTGGCAAAATTTGACCGAATACCAAAAATTTATGGCAGCAAGTAAACTTTGCTTTACAGAGGAAACTTGGGATGAGCGCCTTCCTTTGTACGAATGGCCTGAGGACTTTGATGTCCCAGATTACTGGTGAAAAATCTTTGACAGTCATGCTTTGAAAAATATTTATTTTACTGTGAAAGAAAATAGATGATATTAAAGATGTTGTGTTGTTGAAGAATAGTTTTTCATCTATTGCCAAGTTCCCCACGCTTCTTCAACTTCAAGGAGTTTGTTTCATAGTACTGTAATATTTTTGGCGATGTTATCAAATAAATGGGATCCATTATAATTGATACATGAGAAATGTTTTCTAAAGTTTTTTTGTCACAGATAGTACTATAGCTAACAACCTTTGATTCGTTTTGTTTTCCAAAACATTTTTTTCTCACTCTACGTTACAGCCAACAACACGAAAACCAGTGGTATTCATTAAATGAAGATGCATGAACATCGTTCAACTCATAAGGCGAAAGGAAGATGTAGTTGAAAAGATCATTCCAATTGAAATTGGTTGGACTTCGATTTTCTCAATGCTATCATCTCTTTGATTTTAAGATTTTATAAAACTGTGAATATTCGGAAGAAAATCAAACTTCTGATCCACTCACCTTTCATTTAGTTCTTTAGAAAACGTACACGTCGTATAAAACGTAGTTGACGTTCTGCCTTGGAGTTTGTTCTCTATGCACCTGCAACCAATTTCGTTTTTGATATAGGAGGATTCCTTTTGCTGCGTATCTGTCTCATTTTACAATCTGCTGTTTTGATGTACACCGATTTTGAGGTGGAATTCAAATTAACATCTTTAGTCCAAATGATTCCAAGTTAGTCAGATTACGTAGTACATGTATATTGTTCTAAATAACTTAGTTCGTGAATACAAGAATTGCAAATAGAACCTCCTTGCGGGCAAAAGATTTTTGAGAAATTATTAAGTTAATCTACGTAAACTTCTCTACTACTAATTAATTTATAATCAAACATCGGCCTTCGTATAAGCAAAATATCAATGGAATAAGAATTCGAGAACAGGTTGCATATTGAAATGGAATCATTGAATTGAAACTGCATCAATTCATCATCCAAACCACCACTTCTTCTACTAAATCCAAGATATAACTACGACCAACAAGGACCTTCAGCACACAAAATAAATATTGACTTTTTCATAAAATACCCAACTTTGGATCAACATTTTTATTGACAATACCAAACATCACCATGGAATCAACCGCTAAAGTAATGCGGTCACAGCTATCTCAAAGAGCTTATGACAAAACCACTACCCTTTTATCTCAATGGGACGAGAATAAAGAAGGACCAGAACTGCTTTGCCCGAGCCTTTCATTTTTATCACGTGATTTTTTTTTGCACGACGAGAGTAAACAACAAGATTCACAAGAATCACATGACAATCATCACAATAACAACACAAGAAATCGGTCTTCATCCTTCCCATTTCCCGTTCCTCACTCATCTTCGAATAGAATAATTCTTCCATCCTCATTAGCAGCTTTGACAGCTCCACTTTCATCTCCTCGACGCAATTCTCAAAGTATATACAGCTCTTTTAATTTACAAGAAGCTGTAAAACGTCTAGAAAATACAATTAATAGCAATCGACCAGGAGGTGGCTCATCTAGTAACAGAAATGATTCAAAAATATCATCTGTTAGCACTCCAATATCTGATAGAGAGTCTAATCTTATCACTTCTCTCACTTCCATCCTGTTAAATGATGATAAATACACCAAAAACAACGATTCATACAATTTAAATCCATTCAATAGAAATGAAAACATAAACAGCACTAATAAAGGAAGCAATGAAGCTCTTAGTTCGATCCTTACGCTTTTCAATAAAACTCCTCGCCGAGTATGCCAACACCCCTTTCGCAAAAATGATATAGTCTGGGTTTGTCGGACTTGTCAATCTGATGAAACATGTGTGTTATGCCATGATTGTTACACCAATAGTAATCATGAAGGACATGATGTAGCTTTTTATCACGCTCAAGCAGGAGGATGCTGTGATTGTGGAGATCCTGACGCATGGGATCCAAAAGGATTTTGTCATTTGCATGGAGAAAACTATAAGTTGAATAGGCATTGTCAAATTATTGAAGATGGTGACACTATCAACATGAAAGAGGTCGAAGAAAGAGCTAAAGGAGTAGTGGACGCAATCGGGGATTGGTTGGTAAAGGAAGTAGTTGCAAATGTAGAGAAAGGTTGGAAACGCACAAATTCTTTTTCAGAACACCCTAATGACAGCTCAGAAGAATGTAGGAGCCCATCACCTGTGACTATGAATAAAGAGTTGTCAAATGATAAGAATGCCGTACCAATTGCAACTCATTCTTTATACAATGATAGTCCAGAGATCGAAGCTGCTCTAAAATTAGGTAGAAAAGGACTATCTCAACAAGGCTTATACTTAACTCTGCATTCGGACGATATTCACACTTCCGCAGAATTATCATCAACTCTTTCTCAACTCTTTTTGAATCGCAATTCTCAATCCCCTCATATTAGCAAAATAATTCGACTTTTTAAAAACTCCAATGGTAATCTTATTCTGTGGGGAACTCACGAGATTTTGGCGGAGGTTGGCGAAGTTGCAGGGAGCCTCTGGAAAGATGGGGATAGAAATGCAACACTTAGGATAGCCAATGTGTTACTCGAAAAAGCAAAATTATTCACCAAAAAAGGCTTTCATGTTTACGTTCAAACACATTTTGAGTTACAAATGGAGCAAAGGGCCATTGCAATTTTACATTGGTTGTCGGTTCTTGCGAGATCCTGTGATGCGTTGTGCGAAGTTGTTGCCCATTCGCTGACTACGACAAACCATTTAATCCCGTTATTGGAGGCCGATTTAAAACTCCCCCGTACCATGACAAGTTCCTGGCATGCACTTTTATTGACTTTGCTTGCTATACCTCAATTTAAACAAGATTTAGCTGCTGCTTATTGTGATTCTTATGGAAGAGTCACTAATGAATACGCGAAAGGTGTCGGCGTTTTAGATTGTAGTTGCTTTACCCTAAGTGTGCAATTTTTAAACCGAGAGAAATATGTGAAAGAATTAGTTCAGGAACGATTCCTGCTGGAGAGGTTAACTAAATCACTTTTAGAAACATTGAGAACAGCAAGATTAACACCTATTTATATAAGTGATCCAGCTTCAGGAAGTCGTGATACAAACACTAACGACATAGGCAATGCTTCCAATATGTGGAGAACTTCAGAATATCCTTTGTCTGCTGAAAATATGTCCACACAGTCTCGTAGTTCAGAACAAGAACGTCATTTAGTCCCATTGAATCCATTGCATCCTGTACTTTCTCATAGAAGATATTCACCTTGCATATCTGACCTTAAATGCGTCTTAAATGTAGATGGGATGGCGAGAGAATTTGCGGCAGGAGGAAAATGCCTGGAGAATTGGCTCGAATTACTATCTATTCCTCAGGGTATGGATGGGCAGACCTGGAGAACATGGGATCAAGGGCATGTAGATATAGAACCAAAAGGATGGATTGGAGCCTTTAACGCAAGCATCAGTTTAGGAAGTCTATTTGAACGGATTCTTGTTTGGGAAGATGAAGATTCTTCCCCCTTTCAACGACTTACGACCGTGCCTTTAATTACAGCTGCTGAAGTGACGCTTCAGACTTTACAATTTATTTCGAAATGGCAAGAAAGATACTTTTTAAATTTTGTACCTTCAAATGCCCAAAACACGCCATTGCATGAAAAGGCCTCATCTTTTCTTTCATATGCCTCTGTATCTTTCAAAAAATCATCTCCTTCTACATTTTCAGCACTTCCTGTTTCCCAAATACACCCTTGGAGTTTTCATTATCCTCTTCATCGTTTTGCTGCTGCATGTTTACGAGAATGCAATCGTCGCTCAAAGAAAGGAATAGACGACTTAGAAAATTTAATGTTTTCTGCAATTGATTTAGACCTTCGTTCTTTATTAAATGGTTTAATGGAAATATCGCTTCTTATAAATTCTCGCGCGGCTCAAATAAGGGCAGGAATGTGGAGAAGAAATGGTCAAGGTATGCATGATCAAGTTTTGAATTATGCAGAGCCACCATTTTGCCGGGCTCTCCGTGATTCTGATTTGACTATTTTACAGTTTGCTATTGTTGCACTAATGAAGGTCGAACCTTTCGATGGAATTTCTCATTTTACAAATTTGAGCGTCCAACGCTTTGGTGTTTTTGAATTTTGTGGGTTTACAGAAGCTCCAATAGAACAAGCCAATGAAAGGAGTTTAGATATGGACAGTAATAAACCTTCGCATAACGAGATGGATGAATCTGATGATGATATTTCGATGAAGACCAAAGAAAAATCTATGCCTTCGCCTCAACAAAGTAAAATGCTTGCGGATAGCAATGTTTCACTTATTTTATTTGAAGAGCTTCTTCATCTTTGGATTTTATTATTGACGGAAGTACCAGCTCCACCCACATCTGCATCAGAAGAAATATCCATCGGACAAGCAAAGTCACGCTTGCGTCGCGAAGTTATACATCGATTGGCATCGGGTCCAAAAACACATTCTGAGCTTGCTGAAGTTCATCATGTCTTACCCTTACGTGATAACACAGTTTTACATGATGAAGGTAAAAAGAAAAATCCTGATGATGCCACAGGCGCAGCTTTGGAGGATATCTTAGAATTAGTCGCCACGCAGCAAAGCTCAAATAATTTTGGACCTAATAAATGGGAATTAAATAAGAACTCATGGATCGATTACGATCCAGCATTTTGGCATATTGCTCAAAGAGCACATCAAACTATTGCGGAATCAAAACCAAGTGATAAAAAAAGTTGTGCATACGCCCCACGACCTGATTCAGCTCATGCTTGGTTCCAAAAATTACGATGGGGTTTAGTAAGTGACGCAGTAGTTGTAAGCGTGTGCTATAGAGTGCTACACATACACTTTTGCAAACAATTAAAGCAAGACGAAGGGGAAGATCATTTGTTACGAGGAAAAATGGCTTACGATAAAGAATCTATGAGTGAAACAGCTTTAAGCAGAACTATATATTTGCTCACATTAGCAGCATATGCATGGGATATAGATACTAATTTGAGTCATTTTAAACTAGGTAATCGGAGTGGGTCTATTTTTGACCATGAAGACAAAATAAATGCTGAATCATGGATTGAAAGGGCTTTGCTAACGAAACCAGAGGATCTGGTGGATAGTCAGTGGTATGAAGGAGAGGAGTGTGCGCTATTACTTTTGAATAGACTAGCAACTGAAGGTAGCGGAAGAGATGGAAGCTTTACTGCACAAGATTCCTCTTTGAAAGGTGGCGCAAAATGGTTATGTGAATTTGCCGAGAAACATAGTCATAAAGCTAGCTCGCTTTTAAACTTCTCAAAGCAACATGATCAGACGAAGGGCAAGAAAGATGTAATGAATTTGGAACAGAGGAAAAAAGAGGCACAAAGAAGAGCTATGCAAACGATGATGAGTATGAAAAAGAATTTTGAGGCTTTTATGGAGGAAAAAGACGAAGAAGGTAACGAAGCTGAATTATCTGGTCAAAGGCAACTTTTTGATTCAAAAATGGATGATCGAGAAATTGAAGATGTATCGATTTCTAGTGATCTGAGTAGCTCTAATATTGCAAATTTGCAATCAAAAAGATTCATGACGTTATTGAAAGAGCGACCACAGTGCATTATTTGTAATGGAAGTGAATTTGACAACTCTGATGAAGATACATCCAAAAATCAATCAAAATCAAATAAGTGTGCCCTTGCTTTTTGTGCACATGCTCAAGCAAGTACTGTTTTGAAAGGAGGGGGAGGCCCACCTGATGGATCTACTGTGAGTCGGTTTGTAGGCACTCATGTAGCATTATGCGGACATGCAGTGCACATATCTTGTGTTGATTCATACTTGGCTACTGTTGCAGCACGTGATGGTAGTGTGGTTGGTGGCGATCGTAATCATAATTTCAAAAAAGAAGATTTCCGTTGCCCTCTTTGCCAAAGACTTAGCAATTGTTTAGTGCCCTTCATAGACGTTGGAATGGATTGGATAGATTCCCCTAAAGGTCAACTTAAGAGCCAAGACATGGCTAAACTGGACTTAAACTTTTCTTTAAATACTTTCCTTTCAACAACGAAATGGTTAGAAAGCGTTTCTTCCCCATCCAAAAAATCAGATCTTCCTGTCAAATCACGTCGTTCCATATCCAAGAAAGATTTGTTTACCGCTTGGCACGCTGTTATGAGACCACCCCGATTTCGACGCAGACAATTGTCAACAAATTCTAATTCCTTAACATCTGAAACCACCACAAAATATTCGAAGTTCAACACTGGCTCAAAAAATAAAGAGAAGTTCTCTGGTGTAACTGATGTATGGAGGAGATTAATGGATCAATTGTCGAATGTGTCTCTTAGGGCTGACTGGAAGCGTCTTGGCGAGGACGAATTGAGTTCTAATTATGGCGAATTTCGTCATTATTACGTTGAGAAGGCTGCATACAATAAGGGCAAAAATGAAAAAGTCGATGTAAGTGTTTAATTTCATAAATTCTATCTGCTTTCTTCTTCTAACTTTTATTTTGTCTACCTTTTGAAGTGGCCTCTTTGTTTATTTCAAAACCAAATATCTGATTCCCAGAAAAACGAACTGTCACGAGAAAAACTTATATCTAAATTATTACTTTCTATTCAAGCTTTCACATACTCAATTTGTGCTGAAGCTGCAGATATACGGCAGAGGACTAAGAAAGGTGACAAAAGCTTTCATTCAATGTTTGGTATTCAATCTATTACAAATGACGAATCTCTAATATTAATGCCAAACGCTGAAGGAGAAGATATTTTTCATGGACGCTTAGGCAATCTTCGCCATTTAGGCCTTTCTATTATGGCAGCAACCAGTGCACTTGCAAAGGAAGTGATAAATCTTGTGCTACCAATGAATTTTTCTAGCATTCCTATGAAGGAAGGAGGGGATAGTAGATATCCCCTTCGATCCCCCATTGCGTATCCTTTACTATATGGTCATATACTAACTCATGTTGTTGCTGCAAGTAAGTCTTGTTTCTAAAGAAAACTCAATTGACGTTGAGGGGACCGGATAACCTGCATTTTTGCTCTTTAATACTGCTTTGAATTGCTCCTTCTAGCTCTTACGTTTTTTTCTTTGTAAAACAGTGTGTGCAGCCTGTGGTAGCTATAGGGCAAAAAGCGATGCGATTGGTTCTAATTCCATCAACAGTGATGAAGATAACTCCGAAGAAGATCGAGATTTGATGGAAATAGAAAAATCAGAAAAGAATTTATCTGCAAGCTCAGCTTCATCCAATGATTGTGACAATTTTATTAAAATCGGGTTCATTGGAAGGATATTGCAAGTACTTCTTGGAAAATTGAATTTTGGTTTATCACCACAAGATGACAGATGCTTTATTGAAACAGTTGAGTCTACTATGATGGATGTAGAAGAGGGTAAAAGTAACAATGGATGGAGCGACAATGAATGGGAAGTTGGATGTTTGACTCTTTTGAAAGCAGCTTTGTTGAAATCCACAATTATTGATGCGACAACCGAGAATAAATATAGCGTTGGCATTGATGAGGTTATCCAGGAATTTTCCTGTGCTTGTAAGTATGCTTATGGGGCTTCCCTTTCATTTCTTTCTGATTGTGCGCTCTTTCTTCAGGTCCTTATTCCTGGTATAGTGAACGAGAAAAAACGATTATGTCTAAATGATGGGGAACCTCCTATTAATAAGCTTGCGCAGTTTTTGAATATAGAACCACTTTGTATAATGATGTCTTCGACAATAATGAGAAATATTGTTTCAAACTGGTACCAAGAGGCAAAGACTATCCCAAAAAGCACTTGTCAAAGTGATTTGGCAGATTCGTTGGATTGCAAGAGAGAATATAGAAAAGTTGATTGGCCTTTAACAGCATCCATGAATTCTTCATTTGAGAGCTCAATTCATTCAGTGCACGCGTCTAGTGGTACACCTACAACATCAACAAAATCATCCTGGACAAAGAAAAGTGTTCCACTCCTTGGTGGATACGGAGTTCAATCTAAAACATACCCACACTCTGAAAGACCTCGTATAAAAGCATTGCCAACATCATATACTGATTTATATGCAGAATTGGGGGCGTTATGTCCTGATACAGAGCGAGCGACAGCTCTTTGTCTGGTGTGTGGAGAGGTAAGAATTGATTTATGAAAGACTATTTGTCAAGAAAAATGCATTTACAATATATCTAATATTTTTGCTGTTGTTGTTTTTCATCATTTTAAAGACTCTAAATGCAAGCGGTAGGAGTGAGTGCACAAAGCATGCTTTAAAATGTGGAGCTGGTTCAGGTATCTTTTTCCTAGTACAAGAATGTATCGGGCTGATTATACACGGGCACAAGGCTGCGTATATTCACAGTCCTTATGTAGACAGCCATGGCGAAACTCCTCAGTATCGAGGCCGACCACTAAATTTAGATCTCAAAAGATATGAAAGCTTACATGAAATGTGGAGGGGGCATTTGGTTAGAGAAAGAGTTATAACTGAAAGAGTGAGTAATATTGAAGTTAAGCTTTTTATTTCAAATCTGTTCGATCTTGGCTAAAACCATTTCTCAAACTTATAATAAAAGGGGAGCTCTAGACAAATAATAATCCCCAACTTCTATTAGAAGGGAAATCATCATTTGGAACTGATTGCTGCATTTTTAAAGAAAGAAGCGCACATGATATTAATTGAGATAATGTAAGGTCACATGTCACACGCAAGAAATAGTAAATGCATCAAGACTGAACAAATTAATCTACTTTCAAAAGGTATACAATTAAAGACAATGTTAATGGCTTTTCATTTTACATAATAATATTGAAAAATAATAGCCATTATGATCATCGATGCGTGCTTGATTACATCGCCAGAGTCACTTAAATTCAGAGTATTCGTGACTGACTATTTAAAAAAATTTCTACATAATCACTCAACATACATATCTCCTCTTAATATACTCTGTCGGTTACAATTAAAAATACTATGAGCTTAAGTTTTGTTTTGAAGTACTTTGAGAGAGGAGGTTTGAATGACATAACAGCAAGATGATTATTGTAAAAATTCTATGGTTCAAATGCGAAAAGAAAATAATATATAAAATTTACAATGTACATGAGCACCTTTGTGACATCAAATTCAAAAATTTACTCAGTTGCAACTCTTGTGCGAAGTCGTCTAAAATTTCCACCCGAAAATCCACCACCACCTCCTCCTCCTCCTGCACCTGAATATCCTCCTCCTTGTACCCCCCCTCCTGAAAACCCTCCTCCTGTTGCTGCTCCTCCATTGTAACCGCCTCCTGTTGCCGTACCATAGTTAGAGGTACCCATTCCACCTACTCCTCCACCTCCACCATAAGATCCCGTAGATCCTGTACCATATGAAGTAGTGCCTCCACTATATCCACCTCCCGTTGAACCACCACTGTAGCCACCACCTGATGATGCCCCATAAGATCCTGTTGACCCTGTGCCATATGAGCTAGTTCCACCACCATATCCCCCTCCAGTCGCTGCACCGTAAGAATTACCAGTGCCATAAGAACTAGTTCCACCACTGTAACCACCACCTGCTGATGCCCCATAAGATCCAGTTGATCCTGTTGATCCTGTGCCATATGAGCTAGTTCCAGCACCATAACCACTTGTTACCGAACCACCATATGAACTACCTGTGCCGTATGAGGAAGAAGTGCCACCGAATGAACCGTAGGATGATCCTCCCAATCCAGATACTGGTTGTTGTTGTGTTTTGCTCACAACAATTCCATCCTGTTCAATAGAAGCCAATATAAATTAGATAAAAAATTAATGGAGAGGTTTAGTGTTTTATGAGAATCTTACCGGGTCAGCATAAACATATTTTCCCTGAGAAAAGATAGTTCCAGCAATCTTAAGTTTAGCACCCTTCTTATGAGATCTACCTTTTCCTCTTTCAGGATGGGTACAAATTGCTTTAATTCCAATTGATACTGATTTTAATGATTCTACATTTCGTACACAACCATTTATTATGACACCTGCCCAACCATTTGAAGTTGCTTTATTTGCCATGCTAACATCAAAAATTGCTGCTCGAGTACTTCCCCCACCATCTACAACAAGTACTTTTCCAGTTCCTTTGGCATGGAATAAAAACATTTCAGTTATAAATGCTCAATAAATGGCAATTAAACGCAGTGGACAATAAGAAATACGCGACTTACCTGGAGATGATAATGCATCTTCCACAGGTGAAGCTGCTTCAATACTTTTTAAAGTTACCATTTCACCTGCAAACGTAGTTGTAGATCCAAAATCCTTGAATTGTCCCCCTTTGGCAGCTTTGACATTTGAATAGGCATCCATCAAGGCTGCTGTTGCTTGCTTGGTAGTCGGCGAATAGCTACTCCCGAAGGAGGAACCTCCATAGGAGCCCCCACCAAAACCGCCATACGTCATTTCATTTTTCGAGCCCCCTAAAAAACCTAAACCCTGCAATTTACTTTTCATAAATGAACTGGATTCTCTACCTGACTTGACTGTTAAAATAACAGAAATCAATGCTGCGAGCATGAGGGGTTTTCTCATTCTATCTGCATAATAAAGACAATCATCACCCATAATTTCAAAGCGATATTGTATTTCTTCCATTAATCCCGACAACATTTTTGCTATTCAACTATATTCTACACTTGTAAAAGGGTTCTCCGAAAGGTTTTAATGCTTGATTGAAAACTGGTTCAGGTATAATGATGAAGAAAGGAAATATGAATGTTGATTGCGTTGTATAGGCGATATGAGTTTGGAATTCGTGATTCGCAATGGTCTGTGTTGCAGTCGCTAAAAAAGCTTGTTTGATAATTTTTGTAAGAAGTCACCAAGTATTTTATTCCTATCTAATTCTGGAAAATGACTGTGTAATCGACCAAAACTCTTAATTATGTCGTTTGCCAAACAGTATATCTATGACCATACCGTTCTTAAATATTGTTTTACGTGAGATATTTCTATGTCCCGGTTTGAACAGGTAATTGAGTCCCTTATGCTCAAATTAGGGGGCGGGCTGCGTTCAATGATATTGAATCTCTACGTCATCAATAGCTTCGTGAAAGTGTTTCGCACATCGGACGAAAAGAATAATTGCCAACTATCCATATGCACCTGTAGAATAGCTATGTCCCTTTGCTTCAGGATTATATTCACGTGATGCCAGCAGTCTTTCAGCTTGAATATGACGACAACTTTTTAGATGATAGATTCATGATTGTAGAAACAGCAGATCTTTCTGATCTTTTATGATTCTCTCTAAATTTGAACCTATTCGGTTATCAGAGAAATTTATGTAAAGTACAGTGATTGATATTTAACATCCAAGCATTGATTTCTCAAAATTAGAGATAATGTTACTGCAAGTGATTGTGATGATGACAAATAATCAAATACGCTAATCGTTATTAATCTAAATTTCGAATTAAAAAAATACTTATTTGATTCGATTCATTATTGTGAAACTTCATGAAGTGATATATTTCGTAATGTTCCTACATGTTATTCATACAACTATTATACAAGTCATTCTCTTCCGGAGGGAAATGACATTGCACGACCTGGTCGATTCGATTGAGGTAGCTTTGATTGAACAGATGGTAGCGTTATTGCCTGAAAGGAAGATCCAACCCGAGGATGTCTTCTTACGACACCTGATAACCAATTACGAGATGAATCTTCATTATCACTATCATCACCAGAATCATTTTCTCGATCAAATATAGGGCTTGAGGATATTGTAGTGCTATCTCTGCTATTTGGACGGGTAGTAGAAATAGGAAGGGATGCACCTAGAATAACATGTTGACTAGTGTTTGTTGCTGTTGTGGAAGACTCTATGGATACAGTAGCTGCTCGTATAGCAGCCAAGTCTTCAGCGTATACTTGAGCTGGATTGTTATTCGATGCTGAAGGCTTGAGCCGTTTCTCAGCGTCATCTAATTTTGATTGTATTAGGAATCTTTTGGTCATGATTAGTTTTGATTTTATGTTAGTAAGCACAGTAATTTAGGATGAGTCTGAACAAATCTGCTGATTTCAAAGTTTAATCTTTTTTGTTTGAAGCTAAAGTAAATCTCGTAGAACTCTATACGGGGAAATTTTCGTTTCGATCTCATCTTTTGATATTAAATTGTCTGCTATATTTTATCCAAAATAAGACATGTATCACGTCTCATATTTCGAATGTTTTCACAAAGCAAGATTTTGGATCAAATAATGCTAGGATGTGAAGTTTATTCTTAAATGTTGGGGAGATGTCTCAAAGACGCTAAAAAATATCAAAGTGCATAGAAATGATGGATCTACTTCTGAAATTATGTGGATTCATTTAAAATTTATCCTTCAATCCAACACGGCTGCAACTTAATTCATTATGAAAGTTCATGTAATAGTTTATCACATTAATATGAGTCGAAAAATACAAATTTCTTTTGTTACAAAAAAAGAATATTTTCAAGAAAAAATGCTCTCAAAGTTGTACAGATTTGATGTACCTTTGTGCTCTATCATAAAGCTCCCTAGCATCGGTTCTTCGCGATATGATGCTTAAAGTCAGAGAAATGGCTGGATTATACAAACATACAGGACGAATAAAGAATGCATTTATCGGTGTCAAAATCATGCATTCCACAAGCAATAGTTCAGATATACGTTCACGTTCACGCCCAAAGGCATCATTACTGAATCGGAGCTCATCCGATAGGATCATGGTGTACCTATCACCATTTGCATCGTATTGATCCCAATCTAAGGTTTCGCCACTAACTGAAACTGAACCTGGATTCCCAGTTTTAATAAAATTAATAATATTTTCGTGCATTTCCGGCAAATCCCACCAACTAATGTCGACGCCAAAGATTGATTTACTATCAGCACCATGAGGAGTTCCTGTACCTTTACAATCATATCCAAAAAAAAGAGGAAGGTCGTACAGATATGAATATTTTGGTCCTTTATGAGCCTCTAGCATTGCTCTCGTTGGTATTCCAAACAAAAGCTCATCAATTATGGAAAAAGTAGCTCGCTCTCGTGTCCAATTCCCTCTTCGTCCGAAACGATCACTATTGGTTGGATCTTCTATTATTATATCAGTAGCGAGAAGGGTTGTCGTTACTGGTTCTACAGATGTATCTAATGTTCCACAGTCAGGATCATTTGCATCTAAACCAGGATACGAAGCAAAAGCGGGGTAAAGCCAATACCCTTCATCCATTGTTACACCCATTAGTAAAGGCTTTTCACTTGAAATATCAGTATTTTCCAATACTTTACTAGGAATATCTGACACAGAGAGTCTTCTTCCCGTTGCAATACTTCCTATTGTATCTGGAATTACTGCAATTGACTCGTTCATGACTTGCAACAAGATGTCGGTTGATGCATTTTGCCACCACTCCAAATCTGCACGTAAACCAACTTGTCCTAGACAATCTGCATTGAAAAGAGTTCTACTGCCACATTTATACAAACGCTCAATAGGTAAGATAACCTGCAATAAGACTCGCCATGATATACCAGTTGAAAGAGTGGAAGTTATTATATGACTGCCACTTTGAACAAAGGCTTTGTGAAATAACGGTGCTGAAGCTGTACTCGCCATGTGTGCCATTACACATCCCGCACCTGAGGAGAATCCCGAAATCGTTATATTTTGAGAATTTCCACCAAATGCTTCAATATTATTATGAACCCATCTTAATGCAACTCTTTGATCCTCCAGAGCTAAATTTTCATCTTGATCTTTCACTTTCCGTCTTCCAAAGATCGGTTTTAAATCAAAATTTCCCAGCCAATGCAAGCGATACTGGACGGTAACTAATATAACTTCATTCAAAGCAAAACTTTTTCCATTATTTCTATCCGGACTATGCCCGCCCATAATAAAGCCACCTCCATGAATAAAGAACAATACAGGTAAATTATCTCCTGCTGTAGAATTCCGAGGTGTCCATATATTCAAAGTAAGACAATCTTCACTACTGATATCATTTAGGGCTAGGCATTTAGAGCCATTTTCTGTTGCATCAATTCTGGTTTCACTTAAATCAGCGTCTGCTGGCGCCTCCTTCAAAATTGCTGTTCGAAATCGCCGGTCACCTAGGGGCGGCTCGGCATATGGTATACCCATAAAAGTAGATATGTCAGCATCATCAAAGGATTCATTTATTCCGATGTATGTATAGCCAGATGGAGTGGTGACCTCAGGAGGTGATATTTGACTAAGGCATAAACTGAACAAATCCGCTGTGATGATGGATAAAGTGACGAAAGATTTCTTTTTCCACATGATACGCAAGGCACTGAACTTATTTGCCTTGTTCAATTGATGCATCTATCAACAAAACCAAAGTTGTTTTCATCTATGTAAGGTTAAATCCCAGCATGATTTAAATACGTATTATAAAGTATAAACATAAATTTTTGATAGGACGGTACTGACCAAAGTGGTCTTATTTCGACTTCTAAGAGTATAAATACATATAAGTATAATTATACACATACAAAAATTTAAACTCCTTGTTTTAATGGCTTACATATGCACTCTTTTGCATCGACCGAATAGAATCTCAAGTCAGAACAAAAAGTCTAACGAATTGTCCTGAAAGAAACGCTAGAAAGAAGAATTTAATTATTTGTATATATCAAAATCCTATTCTCCTCATAAACTTCGATGATAAAATTTTGTCGCGGGTAAAGTGCTCGACAAGTTTTAATCAAAAAAAGTTCCATGGTATCAATATCTTGTACAATTAAGTCAATGATTCAGACTCTAGAATCATATCTGATTTTATATGCTTAGATTTAAGTGCTTCAATAAATTCTCTCGTGTTTCGAAATCCTGAATAAACTTGCACAAGATTCAATATTATCTTTTTATTCAAACTTAAAAATTCGGATTCGTTCACATGAATGAAGAAATCAACTCTTTCAGCAGGTAAGATTTTTTTATCTTACAAACTTTTGCATTAATACAATTGAAACTGGATTTTGCTTCATTTGTTCCGTGGAGTAGAAATGATATTAATAAATTTTGAAGAATACAAGTGTGCATCCTATTGAAGCTTTTGTGTCAACTTTGACAGATACTATTAACTACAAAAGTATGATGAAAAGAAAATGCTTATGTAATATTTCTTTCTGAAAAGTTTTTATAGCGTCATGTTTGTCAACATTTTCATGCAATTGATGTACTCATGCATGAGATCCCAAAAACAAAAGATTTGTGTATGCATAACTAATTAGCCGATAAAAAAATGCAATTGAGCATCTTTAAAAACTAATAAAGCTTGTTCTGCCTTCAAGAGGATGCTTCTTCAAGTACTTTCTACTCATTCGCATTTTCAAACCGTCTTGTTTGTTTTGCCCAAAGGCAGGAAATGCGCCTGTACGGTCCTGTGCACCACCTTTCACGCTCATACCTTTAGCACCTACAGTAGGAAATGCAAGTTTAGGAGCTTGTAATGGCTTAACTTCTAGCCTTCTCTTCAAAATATCATATAGCGGTAAGTAAATGGCAGTAAAGGGCATAAGCCACGCAACACGAGCAGCACCTCCTTGGAACAAACTTCCAACTCCATTTTGTGCAACGGTCTTACGGACACAATCAAAAAATCCATTATACAATGGACCATCAACCATGAGCTTAGTTTTGATCATATCCAAAGGATTTGTGAGATATCCGGTAAGGCCTCCTGTAATAGCCGCAGCAACAATTTCATCCATTTGTGTAATCTTAACTTCTCCGGAAGAATCCTTATTTTTCATTTTCAAGTAAAAGGATTTGAAATTTTCGTACAGTCCTAGTTCGAACATTGTGTAAGGGATATCACGCAAGCAAACACCTGAATACCCAGTGAAGAAACCAAGGGGTCCTTCAGTCGACCAAATATCCTTGACAGCTCCACCAATGGTACTATATTGACCCATTTGAAGACGTTGTTTGATAAGTTCACCAGGTACAAGGACAACAGATGAAGCAACAAATGCAATTGCTGCACATCCAAAGACAGCTGCTCCCATATATTCTTCAGGTACTTTGTCATTGATCCATTGCTTAACTCCTTCATAACTAAGAATATAACAGTTAAGTAAAATAAGCGAAAGCCGTTGATGTTGTGGATAAATCATTAGTTTCACAAAAAGGAGATAAAAAGGAAAATAATTGAAATACGCTTTTTTTTTTCGGAAATGATTTACTCGAAATGCATACAATCCAATATTTTATAAAAGTATTCAACAAGACAAAAATGAAATAACTCACGTTGCGAATTTGATAGCTCCAGCACCACCATCGCTCAAAACATAAGTTCCTAAACCAGAATAAAACCCTCCAACGCCGAATTCTTTGAAAATCTTTTTGGATGCGCCAATCATACTCAATCCTGTACCCTCTGTACTTTGTTGTAAGGTTTTAATACAATCCACAGGATGTAAAGTAGCATCACCCACCATCGTAGCAAATGATCCTGCTAAGGCTAGTTCCAAGCTTGTTAATTTGCGTTTTGGTTCCGCTTTTGCTGTAGAAGATCCTCCTCGTAGAGGTAAAGGTGCGAGTGATGAAGATGAAGGAAGCTTATTAGAGTTGCTCGTTGCTGCAAAAACATAATTCTGCAATGAGGAAAACGATAGAATAAGCGCTAGAAATAGATTCTTTCCCTTTGTCATGGTTCTTTATTTACAGATATTATATAAATTGATGTTGAGCTATTTCGATGAATCCTATAGCCGACAATAAAATGGAAACTATGAATAATGTTTTTGTGATGAAGAACAATGCATTTGTGTTAACATGCAAATTTTTATTGATGATTTTATTGGCTTTTAGTGTACAAGGCGGTACGTTGCTATGCTGGATCCTAAACAAAACAAAAGAAAAAATGAATAGTGGTGTCAAATGGAGGTGAAATGCCAAAGAAGACGTAGAGATTATATGAAGTACGTATGCAATAATTTTATAAATTTGTTGTCAAAAAATGAAGCTGCTGATGCCGGAAGACTATCCACACAACATTACATCCTTTCGAAATGGTGTCGTACCAAGAACTCCTAAGCAACATATATTTTTGCAAGCGATCTATTTCAGAAAGTTGTTGTGATACCTAATTTACATTGAGATAGTTTGGTTCAAAGAATAAACAAATCTCAACATTTGCAAAATATAATAGATAATGAAGAAATGAAAATTGAGAAATATTTCTTATTTTACATTAATTAAAAATAGTACATTCAGTACTAGCTTTAGGTACATTTACTATCATAAAAACCTGCTGGCACGCGTATAGTACCTCCGCAACAATCATTCTCCTTCGAAAAGTTCTAAAATGGACTGCTGAGAAGAAAAGAGACAAAACAAGCTCCTCTGAAGAGAAAGAATTTATGTACACCAACGACTAAGTCGCAACTCCCAGCTATGCAAGACAAAAATTATTCGTGTCGAAATCTTATTATCACAATACTTTGTTTATTACTCTTGATTGCATCGAGTATATACACCTCAGCATTTCAAGATAGCTCTCTTCCCAATCCGTTCTTTTCAAAATCAAGTTCTTACTATCTGAAGAAAACACTAGGTTATAAACACTTTCGAAAGAAGATCGAAATGTTTGCCCTACCAAAGCAACCAAAATCTCTGAAGATGATTTCTTCAATGCGAAAAACTTTTATACAGCCGGCCAGAGAGACTTATTTTGTAAATCATAAGAGGCTTTCTAGAATCATAGAAAATACTATGCCTTTCAATACAGCATCCATTTCGACATCGCAATTGAAAAGTAGATTAAATGGAGATGATGAGAAAGACTTTCCAACACGCACCTCGTCGAGATCATTTGTACGGTCAGCTTTGGGAAGAGCTAATAAAATATTAGACCAGAAACTGAGAGATGGAAATGAAAGTAACATTGATAGTTCTATTAATTCTATCATTGAGACCATCAATAGTAAAATCAATGACGATAATGAATCAGATTCTTTGGAAGATGTGTTAGACGTAGAAATAGAAGTACAGAACTCATTAGATGAATCTGTGAATAGAGCTGCAAAGACCGTGTCACCGTTATATAATGATTTAACAATCTCAGAAAAAAAAGTCTACAAAAAAGATGATACATATATTCAAAATGATAACGAACAAATTCTTGATTTAATAAATGCAACTGCTTCCAGAGCAGAGAAAACTCTATTGGCCCTTGATTCAAGTGTTGATTCAAACATAAAAAAAGAATCTTACGAGACATCAAAGCTTTCTGAGACTCTTGACTCTACAGATACCATCACTACAGTGACAAATATAACAACTGTCACCACAACAATTATATCCGAAAAAAAGAAAATTCCTACATTTTCATCACGATCTTTTTCTTCGTCCTCTAAACCCATAAGTAAATCTAAAGACAAACGTATGTATTCAGATCAACCTACAGTAACAAGCACGGCGCTTGCTCACTCTCTTTGGTCACAAATCCTTGATCCTTGTAGAGATACCGTTATTGATGCCACTTGTGGCAATGGAAAAGATTCCCTTATCCTTGCAAATCTACTCTTCCCACCAACATCAACCATCTCCGCTACAGAGGAAATTAAACCAGAATTAATCTGTATTGATATTCAAGCAAGGGCCGTCGGGAATACAACGCATCTTCTTCAAACTCATTTACCCCCCAATATTATGAATCCCACATCACCTCAAGAAAGTTATGTTCGCGTCCTTCAAATGTCCCATGCTGATAATCTTTTGACTGTGCCCAAAGATACAAGATCTGTGGGACTCATTTGTTATAATTTAGGTTGGTTACCTGGATCGGGATCGGATGAGATTGCGGACACATCTAAGGATATATCTACTGAGATGGGATCTACTTTGAAATCTTTGGCAGATGCCACCCTTTTATTACGCGAAGGTGGATTATTATCCGTCATGACATACCCTGGTTCTGATAGGATAGAAGCTTTGGCAGTTTCTTTATTTTGTGAAACGTTGGCTATGTTTACATCTAAGGAACAAAGAAAGAAAGGTGGATGGGAAACCTTTATAGATGAATATGACTGTAAGTTTAGAGATGGTTTTGCTGATATCGATTCTGAAAACAAATACGAACAAGAATTTCTTTTGTTGAAAGAAGCCGTAAAAGAAAGCGTTTGTAAAGTATGGACAGAAGGTGTTAGAAGGCAAACATGGAGAGTTTTTGAACATAAGTCAATGGGACGACCATTGAGTCCGATTTTACTTACTGCTATGAGGATTAAGTAATTAACTCAAAATAATCTTTCGTTATTTAAATGCAAATGAATTAGAATCTCTTAACACATTTACTATTTTAGCAAGTTGCAATATAGAAGCATCCATACCTAGAAGATGTAATCACGTTTTCCTCCACGAGTCAATTCAACCGAACAAATTACTCAACCCACCGCTGCCAAGTGCTTCGACCCCACTCTGTTTGTCTTGGTTACTAATTTGTTTTTGCATTTGACTGTTTGTCACTAGCTTTTCAGGTATATTTGGAACTGTGGTACTTCGAATTTGATTCAAAACTGATTCTTCGGCAAGAGCTCGTCCTAAAATACCACTTTGAGTACCATTGGTACCTTCGGATTGTTTGAGCTCTTCTGCTGCAGCACGTAGCAATTCCCGCAATGCATCTTTCTAAAAGATTGGAAGAACAAGAAAAGAATCAATACTTTGTCGTACTTTTTTTGAAAACAATCAATACAAATTGACTTACCTGATCTTTTGCAGCTCTCTTATCTTTTAATCTTCCTTCCAAATTTTTAATGGTTTCGATTCCTACCCCAGGTAATTCAGATAAAATTTGCCGAGGCAAATCACTTGGAAAACAAAGTATACCACCTCCATGGAGAGGATTGCTGACAAATTTGCATTGCTCATATATATTAGGATTATGTGGTGGAGATGGCTGTTGAAGTCCAGGACCTTGTCCACCAGGCATCAAAATCTGACCAAGAACAAGTCTGCAATATACGTCTCTTAGCAAAGCAATCATTTCCCATTCTATCCCTACCATCCACTTTGGTTCAGTCACAATAGCCTTTGCAATAATGGCAAATAATCGATATCCCAAAAGATTGGTGTAACGTTCTACAGACGACGTAGTCTCAAGAATACGATGGCAGATTCTAGTGCATCTCCTACAGGTGTATGCGTCAGGATAATTGAGGCACTTCGCGACGTGTATATTTACAAGCTGAGTTAGAATTGGAGGCTTTCCATTTAGCAGCACAAAATTATATAAATATTGAACTAACCTGAATGATGTTAACTACTAAAGGTCCTGCAATAGCCTCATTTTCTAGCAATAAAAATTGACATAGTTTATGGATCCTCTGAAGTTGCCTCTTTTCAAGCGCAACCTGATTTTCTTTTTTGGGTGTGCCATCAGCATTAACTGGTTTGCCTTCGTCATTTATAGTAGATCTAGGCCCTACACTTAACTTTGTAGGATCATTCTTTCGAATAGCCTGTTCTTCCTTTGCCTTATTTGCAAGAACGAGGGCCCTATCACATTACAATAATAGCAAAATTGTTCAGACATGATTAATAATGTAAATTCAAGACTTATGGCTACTTACCAATCACCTCTTAGCGCTAGACTTGCTTGAATGACATCACAAAAAATTCTAGTTACTTCAACTCGATTTTTTTCAACAATTTCTTCACTAGAAGCGGCATCTAAGTCTCCAGAGAAAACGCATGCACGAGCATAATAGCTGGAATACCAATCTTCTCCACCTCGTGATGCGAGTGCAGCTGCAGTTTCACAACCAGGAGTCGTTAAGGCATTCGTCGAAACTTTTAAATTCGAATCCAGAATTGGTTCCCAAGTGCGTCCCAATCTATATTGAATGTGATCTAACACGGGTGCAATGATAGGTGCTAAATGAGATTGGTACAACGTTGAAGGACAGCTGACCATTGCAATCTCAATGAATTGTTTCCTTTATCAAATTAAAGCAAATTGTTAGACTCACTTAACAAATGTTTCTTAAAAAATAACAGGTTGTCACTTACATGTATTGTGAAAAATGGCGATGTTCCATGGAACGAATATGAACAGGATCAGAAACAACAGAAACAAACTGGGGAAATATTCCAGCTAATTCTGGCGCAAAGAGAACTCGTTGCGCAGCTAGTAACCCCATCAATTGGAAACATGTATTCCTTAATTCATTGAACCAACCACTCCATCTTGGGGCCAAATTATCCTGTCTACGATCCCATCCTCGTATTACGCTTCCAGCTGTACCTCCTTCTCCAAACACGCCTTTGTTACCTTTTTCCTGTTTTTTTGCGAGATAAACTTCATCGTCTGAAATAGCGAATACAAAACGTTGGATCGGATTTGCTAGCAGAATTGCTTGATATTCTGGCTGCCATAATCGAAGAGTCATGTCGAGTACACGAAGTAGGATTGGCAATAATTTTGGCCAAAGTGGGACAAAAGGATCGTTGTAAGCTAAGTCATTAATGCTAACTGGACCTTCATCGGGAAAATTTTGTTCTGTTATTGAATCTGAACTTGAATACATTTCATTCTCAAAGTTTTGAATCGGAAGACCACAATTTGGCCTTTTTTTTGCTGCCTGATGACAGCGTTTTCCAACGGATAAAAGTTGATTCAAAGCCGAAAAGAAACGAGCATACCTATCGGTTATTTGTTTCACATGATCACGATCTATAACACTACTAGGACTTATGCCAGCTTGTGTGATACCCATAGTCATCATAAAACCTTCGAGTGAAGATAGAGTCTCTTTAGCATCATTAGATTCTAAAACTTTAAATGAACTGCTCAAAACATCACTAATGAAGTTGGCCCTGGCAGCAGGATCTTCTACTGCAGTTGCTACACATGATAAAAATTCATATAAATGCATCCTACTAACACTAAGCAATTCTTCTCTCAATAGCAGTGTTGAGGCCTGAGAACTCAATTCTGCAAGCCAAGGCACTAAAAGGTGTGGAATGTGTTTCGAAATGGAAACTAGGCACATCCCTGCTTTCTTTCGAAGACCGATTGTTTCTCCACTTACTTTGCTCTTATCCATTGTATTGCCTTTCCAATCGTCGTTTGCACATAAATAATCAAACAATATTTTAACTCCTGTTGGTAAGGTAGATGGGTCATGATTCCAATAGAATTTTAATGTGCTGATGAATTCTGCTTGCTGGAATCTTAAGTATGGTTCATTGGGTTTCCAGTTTAGAATTGAATTAGCGATTTGACCGAGAGCAGCACGGACAGCATTGCGTGCCTGGATCATAATAAAAGAAAAGCGTAAAAAAAATTGCATATAGATTCCAAAATGAAAATCAATACTAAATGGCGGAAAAAAGCTTACCTTTACTTTCGGTGGATCGCTGAGAGGGTAATCTGCTTGCACTGCCCATTTAGGAAGCCCTTTTAAAATATTAGTGAGAGGTTGTTGGATTCCATCAATTTGCATTACAGCTTCACTTTTAGGGGTAAGACAATTTGAAATTGGATCTAAATGGTTACGTGGCTCCCCATTACTATGCTTGGATAGAATATTTTGAAAGTTTGTGGATAAGATTGTAGCGGATACCTCTGGTTCACAATTACCGATGAATCTGAATAAAAGGCTCCCTCTTGATCTCTGGTCAGTAATCCAAGTATTATAGTCATCCTAATGTTATAAAATTAGAGGTGAGCACTCATGCAAGTTATACACATTATACACCAAAAACTACAAGCATTCTTACCTTATCATCCCAGCTGGTTTCCAATATTTCTGCATTTGGATGAATCATATCTTCAACATCTTCCCATCGAAAACGTGCCAAATGAGTAATGTAAGTTTGCAAAACTGTTGGTAAGTGCTGAGATAAAATACCACTTGATGATGTAATTTGTGGATCTCTGAGAAGGGTGTACCATGTATTGATTTGTTCTCCACATACTCTGCCGGATGGATGGCCCAGCATTTTACACATAAGATCAAGATAGGTAGTAAGAGCTCTATTTTTTGGCCCCTTCCCTTGTATCATTTCTTTTTCTGTGGTTATATGTGCAACGTGTGACGAAATCAAAAGAGCCAGCATTCGAGACAGGCTACGATGGAACGGAAATTCTTCTACTAGGTAGTTACCTCCTCGTTGTTGAATATCTTTCTGAGCAGCATCATTAGCTTCTCTTACTTTTTCAGGAAGTTCAGAAATAAGTCTATACCAAGGATCAAATTCAAGTTTACGCAATGCTAAAGCTTCTAGGCAGGCGACAGCCTCCAACTGAATTGATGCAGTACTCTCTCGAAGCAAATGAAGATATACAGATACGAAATCTAAGCCAAGTTTATTCCCAAACATCCATTCAAGCGGCATAGAATGACAGAATTTTTGAAGGGTAACGATGCAAGCTACAATTACTTTGGATGTATTATCAATTTTTTTGCGTTCTTTATCATACATTACATTTTCTTCTGCAGTCATTTGCGATGTATTCCTTCCGTTGTTTGCTAAAAAAACTTCCATCTCATTCATAGTATTTTTTCCTTTGGAGACGATTACATATTGTTCTGATAAAAGGTTATACAAAAGGGGCAAAAGATGAGAAGATACTTCGTTGAGTCCCAGCAAGACATCATTCCTACGAGCTGCTGATATCTATATTGAATAGGAAAAAAATAAGATGTGCGTATTAGGTCAAGTAATGAAACGAATATTGTGCAAGCAATGCATCAAAAGTATATTTCTTTTTCGTTTTCTCACCTTAGAATTAAAATCACTATCAGTACAGTTTTCTGTAATAACCTTGAGGCATTCAAGTCCCATTTTAATACCAATCATAAGTTGCTGATCATTTTGGTTGATAGTAGTACTTCCCCAGATCCCGCCTTGCTCTTGAGATACGAAAACATCATTGAAAAACGAAGTCCACCGTTGAGGAAAATCTCGAACAGCAAAATCCGCGATTACTCCTGCTATTTTCATCCCTAGAATTCTTGCTCCTTCACCAGCGCCCATATGTACAGCTTCAGTTGTCAAGTTATCGCTAGATACCGCTAATTGCTTCGCTGCTGTCAGAACCCCCCACCGTAAGCCCAAACGTTCTGATTCATTGATTTTGGAGTAATTTTTTTTAACATATTGGTGAAGAACATCTAGAGCGTACAACTTCGTGGGAATGGTAATATCAGCTGTTGGATGACCAGCAAGTTGTGGAAGAATATGATTTTCGTTTTGCAAGAGTTCCACACAGACAACAACACGTTTTTCGTATTTTTTGAATTGTTCTAAATTGTGAAAAGCTTCATTTCGTTGTTGTTGTGTTATTGGTATAGATGAATTGGTAGTGATACCTGTGGATATTGCAATACTTTGATAGAGTGATTGACGTTGATTGTCGTCCATCTCTCTAAAGGTTGGAAGGAAATTGAGAAAATTGATGATAATTATGATCTCGAAGGATATATGATGCTTGAAATCATTGATATATTAATTACAACACGCAAAATCGCCTAATAAAAACACGACAAATGAAATCAATGGTCAATGCCATATGTTATAAAGGCCTGATGATAGCTTCACTCAGGTAATTCCACAGCACGTATAAAATAAATGTGTAAATTTTACATACTACCACAGAGGATTACGTCATGCGTGGTGGCCAGAACTCGAGATTTAATATGTAACGGATGCGAAATGGGCACAAGTGTAACCAATGTTGAAACACACATACAAAAACATTTACATATAAGTACAAATGTGCCAGA
>Ga0209092_10000749_pt1 | contig 32605 bp, 31 predicted proteins | sample FraStrMetagenome_FD_187446 | JGI IMG/M metagenome (GOLD analysis project Ga0209092, IMG submission 187446) | Marine eukaryotic phytoplankton communities from Arctic Ocean - Fram Strait ARC3M Metagenome (SPAdes) (version 2) | ecosystem: Environmental > Aquatic > Marine > Oceanic | place: Fram...
GGCGTTCGAAATATGAAGCAAAGAAGTATTGCGTTGGGAGGTGTTCGCAAAAGAACATGTGTGTATACATTGTATGTACATTTCCGGTGAATGTGCAACAATGACACGACCAAAATATCTTTACGATAAGTAATGGAAAATATATATGGTTTCATAAATTTGTGAAATTGTCATTTATTGGGAAAAAATTTGAAATGAGGATGAAAAATGTTGAAAATTACTTATAGAGGTTGTCATAAGTAGACAAGGAAATAAAATGTCGATTCAAAAGTGGTGTTTTTGTGATTTTTGCAACAAAAATTGGTGTTTTTGTGTTTTTTCTCTTTTTTTTTTGAACTGTATGCTTTTATTTTATGTTGTATGTGGGACTCTCTCTACCGTAGAGAAGAACATTCCATTGCGTCAACATTTCGTTTTGCATGAACACTTGTTAAGAGGTTAACATGTAAAAAAAATGAAAGCATACTTCGAAGTAAAACTACAACTAGAAAAACTATTTACATCTATAGTATTTTTATATGCATGTATATTTATTAATATGTATTATTTCAGATCTACATCTATTTCTCTATACCCAAAAAAGTTTGAAGTTTCAATTTTCAGATCAATCAGGAAACAATAAACAATTTTCCTTTTAGAAATGGCGGCAAAATGTTGGTAGAATGTAAATCGTGCAATATCTTCAAAATCAAGTCAAAGAACTACAAATTGAATTGATTTTTAACACATATTTTCGTAGTCACTAGTTAATGTCGTCGAAACATTTTCAATGAATTTAATAGTTGTGATGGTGGATCTACATTTTCATTTATTCTAACAAAGAGCAAGTATACGCCCGAAAAAGTCCGCCAGCATAAAGTTCCTCTCCCTCAATTTGCAAACCACTTAATCTTATCATGGCTGCAACATCTTGGTTATAAACGCAACCTTTGCCTCCGGCGTTTGCAGCTGCATCTGCAGTGATGTCTTGGTACCAACCCAACAGTGCATTAGTCGATCGGCTATTTTCGAGTAAAAGAATTCTACCACCCTCTCTTTTAGGCTTGACAACTTTCTTAATTTGTTTCAAGCAACTCAACGCACCAACATTTCCCATCACACACAGCGAAAACGTATCAACGATAGTATCGAATTTTGTATCGCCGAACTCTTCAACTAGACTGTTAGTTGCATCTGCAATATGATAATCGACAGGTATGCTTGTTGGAACAACCTCTTTTGCCCTTGCTTTTGCTTTCGCAATCATACCTTGCGAAATATCTAATAATGAAAGCTTTGTGACACTCGAATCCCCTGACATGAAATAATACGGCAAATTAAGTCCAGTGCCAACTCCTATTTCTAACGTTTCACCAGAAGACGATTGTAACATTTTTTTCCTCGCTTCTTCTATACCCAAAATCGAAGCAGCAGACCCACCATCAAGATCATCGTAGTTTGTTGCGTACGTGTCATAATCTTGTGACGCCTTTTCAGGAGTGATAGCATTAACTGAGATTGGAAAAGAAAAGAGACAAGCGCAGGGATACGCGCCCATAAAGCTTCTAAATACATCTCTTCTGCAAACAAAATCATCTTCTACACGACGATTTCGATTCATCAAATGAATTCCTAATCGCCGATGAGATTGTTTTCTTGACGTCTGCAAATAATAAACTTCATCGTAATGACTTGAAACAAAGAGTGGTAAAGCCGTCAAACTCCAGCACTCTACACAAGGATAAAGATCAGCATATAATAGAGAATAGATGATTAAAACTATTGCGAAACGTAGATTTATTTTAGAAAGTTGCATACTGTCTGTGTGATATGGTGTTTCTTCTTCTGTATTTTTTCGAACACATCACAACGGTCATGATGTACAGTACCAGGTCAAGTGTGTCAGGTGTCAGGGTGTCACTCTACCGGTAGGCTTGGCTTGGCTCGGCTTGGCTACTCTGATGTCATAATCTAAAATAGTTTCATAAAGTTAACTACACGTACAGTTGTGAAGAGCAACACAGGCACACAGGGTGCCGGTGCCGATGCCGTTCATTAGTAAACACGTGTAGTTGTGAAGAGCACACAGGCACACAGGGTGCCGGTGCCGATGCCGTTCATTAGTAAACACGTGTATCAATACTTTCGAATCCGCTCCCTTCGACTCCGCCCGCCCGGAAGAATTTGGTTTTTCCACATCTCGAAGATTGGGATTGAAGGATACCGGGTCAGCATTGTTAGCTTTTCTACAGGAGCAAAAAGAACAAATAATACATCTGAGGCCTGAGCACATCGAAAATCCGAAGCGAAAACGTAATAAATATCCCACAGCTCTTATACTCCAGATTGTAATTTTAAAAATCATGTTACGAAACGGAATTTCACTATTATCTGTCAAGTACATATTGCTCGCTTTGGCATTATTCATCGTTGTTGGGGCGTCAGATACAGGTCGTTCCATCCAATTTGTAAACAGTTCTGGGCATCGAGTGGAAGTTCACTGGATTAATCCGGACAACGGTCAATTAATTTTGCAGAGTAACCCTTTTATCTATCATGGTGCAACTCTATCGTTGAATTCTTATGTTGGTCATACTTTTCAACTTAGGGAAATGCCCAGTAAGAAGTCCGGTGTTTGTGGAGGAAGTGATCAGCAGTGTCGTATGGATACGGTTACTGTAACAGATAATCATCAGCAAATTACTTATATTGACCCCGGAATGGTAGTATCTTTCGTGGATGATCAGATTCAAGCTGCGATGGATGCGGGAGATCTGACGGAACAATGCCAAAAGAATGCCCAATCTACATTCGAAAAGAAAGTTCAAACTGGTTCAATGAATGAAAAAGATATTTCCTCGCTTTTGGATATGATGGGATCATGCATTCAAAACTCAGTGGCTGAGAAGCTCATGGAGGCACGTGAAGAAATATCGTTCCAAGCAGACATAAGGAAATCTATTGCAGATAAGTGGGAAAATTACACTTGCGCAGATTTAGAAGCCGTAGCAAGTGAACCAAAGTCAACTGATATGTGGCAAAATGAAAGAAGGCGATACAAGGTATATAAGTATTTGGATCGACCCAGATCAAAAATTTACACAGTTCATAACTTCATCACTCGGGAGGAATGCGATGCCATGAGAAAGGCTGCTGAACCGAAGTTACACCGGGCATCGGTAGCAGACTCAAAGGGAGGAAGTCAAATTACTGAAAGTCGGAAGGCGATGGTAAGAAATGTGTCTACCATAGTGTTTCGTTTTCCCTTATTTGTAATATGTCATGTGTTGGTTACGTTTTGGTAAAATTTCAATTGCAGCATGCCTCACTTTTTCTAAATATGCAATGTTTTGTAGCAAGCAGGCATCAAAGTAAATTGGCAGAAAGAGAAGGAAGGAGATCCTATAGCGACGCTGAGTAGACGAGTGTTTGATTTTACAAACCATGTAACGGGTTTTGAACTAGAAGAATACGGACAAGAAGACTTAATGAGCATTCAATATTTTGGAAAGAACTATGAGAACGGAGAAGCTCCTGACCGATATACCCCTCATTGCGACGGCGATTGTACAGGTCTAGAACATAAAAGAGGGACTCGAGTCGCTACAATGGTTTGTCGTGCATTAGAATGAAGATTGTTCTATATTTTTGTCTTCCTTACTTTTTGGTTTTTTAGGTTATGTATTGCGATATCTCAGAGGAGGGAGGAGCAACTCAATTTCGCAACTCTGGTTTGCATATTAAACCGCTTTCAGGTATGGCGACATTTTTCAGTTACATGGGATCCGATGGAGTGATGGACGACGGTTTTACGGAGCATAGTGGGTGCCCAGTAACTAAAGGAGATAAACGAATTGTCACTCAATGGATGCGAAAAGGGGTCTCATTAGAACAGCCGTGGAGCTCATTCAATACCTGTAAGTTTATTCACCGAAGTAATTTTTGCGCCTTTACTTTTGTCGCTAAGTAGTTTTGGATTATTTCCAATCATTTGAATAAAAGTGGGAATTCATAGCAGTGAGGAGAATCTGTAAAAGCCTTCTGAATTTTATCATATATATTATGTACTACGTGTTGTAGCGTTTCAAAGATCTCGCCAGGTATCACGTGTGTCTCTGTCATAATCGTAACGTTTCCGGTGAAATCTCAGGGGAATAGAGTATTAAGATACGTACTTGAACATAAGTCTACTTTGAGGATGATCCTGCGAGCACAATTTTGTCGTGTGTATCGAGAATTTGGAACGTTGATGAACCTAGTGCTGAAGCTACAGCTGCTCCTGCGACCGCCTGCACATAGTAGACGAGTGAATACATATGTTTAGCGCATAGCATAAAATAATTCGGCCTGTAATCATTCAGCAACCTACCTCAACATTGACTGGAGGCTCAAGTGCCACTCCAATAAAACCAGGAAAGACTTTGGCCATAGCTCTGAACGGTCCGAGAGACAGCACAGATTCAACCAATTGTCCATAACCAGAAGCTACTCGAGGTGGATTTACTTTGAACTCGTCTCCTCCGTAAATAAACGTAGGTTCGATAATAGTGAACGATTTACCTTCCTTGTCGAAAGAATTTTTTATGGAATTTTCGCTGGATAACTTTCCTGCCATGTAAGGTTTGAAAAAGTCGATCCCGGCAGCGAAATCTCTCACTTCCGGAGCGACACTTATGTAAACAAACTTCTTCACATCAGCAGAAGCTGCCGCAGCAGCGCGACCCGATCCAGAATTGACAATGTCATCCTTATCCGTTCCAATACTTCCAACGCACGATATAATGGCAATGCAACCACTCGACAATTTTTCCACAGTAGCTTTGATGTCCGCTTCACTCATTGTTGCAAAATCTAACGGCGAAGTTCCATCCCTTCCATTTCGACTAGTCGCCACAACTGCAATTCCCTTACTCTCCAATTGACGAACAACTTCGCTACCTACTAATCCAGTACCACCAAGAACTAATACTTTCGGTACTACCGCAGACGTGTCACCACCTTCCGCATAAACAGTTTGCGGTGAAAGCAATGGTGTCGCGATCCACGCCGAGAAAGATCCCATCAGCACATTGGAAACAAATTCCCTTCGCGACGTTGAGCCATTCCTAGAAGAAGAAGAAGACTGATTGACATTGCCCGTCGCAGCGACAGCAAATGATAGATTAGTTCGCGACAAGGCTGGTTTGGATGTATGGAATGCAGAGGTTTTGTCACTTGAAAATAGCAACAATGATAAAATCAAGTGAAAGCTGGATTGAGATGTAAACATGTTTTCTACTAAATTTATTAGAAGGTACAACTGATGTTAGTAGTGTGGATTGTGCTTTTCAATGATACCAACTGCCAAGCTGAGTTAAACATTTGTACATGTACTCTAAAGCTGTTAATTCATAACATAGCGTCAATAGAAAACGCGTCAGTGTTGTGGTCGATCTAGATGCGCGTATCCCCGAAATATTGGCTATACTAGACTTTGACGGTTAACTTCCGTGTGCACTGCGACTACCGAACGAGTAAGTTGGGTTTGATGTATTTTTAATACGATATACGAGATATATGATGCTCCTCCCTTTCAGAGGGAGAGAGAGAAAAGAGAGAGGGATATCGTCTCTCCATATGAGCCTCTCTCAAGGGCAATAACATTGTAACAATTCAAGCGCCAAATCCGTGAAGAAAAAGAAATTCATCCTGACTCCCCGTCATTCTACCAAGTTCACTTTGCCCTTTCATTTTCATCTTTTGATTGTCTGGGTATACCCAACTTAGAATCGACTGCTCCCCAAAACCACTGTTGAAGATCAGAAAATACATGTGGACGGTCTTTCATCGTTCCCTTTCCACTTTCAATGTCATGTGATGTCACGGGCTTTGAATAGTCCACCACAAACACAGTCGTAAAGGCAACAGCGCTAGTGAAAACGCCCCCGGCCAGCTTCCACTTCCTCACTGCATGCTCGCTCAATACCATGATTTATCAAAATTATCACGAAATTAGAACTTAAATATTTCTTGATGCAAGTAATCCGAATAGATTGGATTGGTCTGATGTGAATGAGTTCCTCTTTGTGGCAGCTAATGAAGAGAGGGAGATGAAGAGCGAGAGCTATGGTCAGGAGATTATTATGAGACATTTCCGGGTACATTGCGAACTTTCAAACGTTCTCCAGATGATGATGATGATAATGATTCTGACCAACGACCAAAGCGCCAAACCATCCTCATCTACAAGGAGAGAGCAATGGAAAGAGGTACATGTAATAAAGATAGTACAACAGCACTATCTTTCTATTTCTCGTTCGTTCATCCGCAGCATATTTTGAATCTACCGGTACATGTGGAAATATGAATGGTGGTGGTCGGCACTTAACTGCGGTAGCTTCACGAAAGGAAGCGTTGAGCTTGTATAGGGAAATTCTTCGCACTTGTAAAGCGTTTCATTGGTGTGACGAGAGCGGCGAACAATGGTCCATACGATTACGCAAAGAAGCTCGACGTGAATTTGAACAAAGTAAAGAAGAGAAAGATCCCCTAATATTGGCAAGGCTTCTTGTGACAGGAAGGGATTGTGTTCAAAACATTCAACTGAAATTCAACCAGGCCGATAAGGCGGCAATGGACAGAATAAGAAGGGACACATCTCGCAAATAAGGCGGAGCATTAGTGAGTTTCTTGTTAAAATTTTCCCTCAATAACGTGGCTTTTGCCAGAACGAGTTCCAGATAAATGACAAAAACTTCCTATACAACAACGACGAGGTTTATGTCTTCGAAACATTCTAAAAAGTTTCAACGCTGATAAAAAGACTTCCACATATTTTGTTGATCAGCATAATTGCTTGGGAAAATAAGGCTTAATTCGGAATGAATAACGTTGGCAGTGAAAATTTTAGAGTAAATGTAATATTCAATTAACATGTAAGCTTTACAAGTTTACAATGTTCTTTGGACGAAATGAAAGTGAATATAAATGCAGCGCATGAACTTTGAAGTGCGTTTTCTTTACCGACTATCGTGAGGAACTCCTTACTGTTCACGGCTTCCTGATGAGACTAATAATCTTCCATTTTTTATGTTTATAATGTAGAATATCCCTCTTATTCTGTTAGTTGAATAGGAAAAGGGAAGTTAGAATAGTCGCATAATCGCAATATTTTATGTAATTAATTTACGTGTTACTGAGGTGTAAACCGGGTTTTCCCATTATCGTACTTGTAACTTGTAACCTTAACGTTTCCATCCCATGATATCTGGAAATTACTCGTAAAAAGTACACTCGACAATTTAAAGTTAACTTTACAATAGAGTCCCTTTGAATCCCTGATGAATGTACCTCTCGTTCTGTAATTAGTAGAACCTGTAGGAGTCATATCTTTTTGAAACTCCACCGCCATCCTAGCCAACAAACAAACTCCTTAAATCCTTTGTACATATGACTTAACATGTATAATCACCAACAAGTAGCGGAAAAATTATGTCCTAGACATGAGAGCTGTAGGCACTCTACGAAAGGGAGACTTTCATTTCGCTCAAATTTTCAATCTGCATGAAATTATGCAATTGTCCCTTGGAAGGTGACACACGATGCAAGTTATTCGAAAAGAGTGCCTGCTTTCAAAAAAATATAGAAGTCATGTTCACATATGCGTAGTAATAATGTAATTCGTCATATGCGTAGTGATGTAATTGCGCAGGTACTGTGCTTCGCATAAAAGTTGCTCAGATACTCAGATGCGAAAAAAGATTTCTTTCAGAGTACAAAATGATTCACACATTCAAGTGTGTGAGGTTGCGCGGGTACATTTAATAATCATGTGGTAGAAATGTGACAATTTGTCGTTTTATCCTTTTTTAATATTAGCGAAAAGTACTTCAATCTCTATTTCTCTTACTTAGTCATATCTACATCTACATAAGCTTGAATTTTTCTCTGGTTGGTTTTAGCTAAATGTTATTCCCAGATCTGCGTGTCTTTATATCATCTAGTACTGTTGCAACCAAGATACATTTTAATCTCATTATGAATTCGCGCCTCTTTATTCGTCTTTATAATTCAATTTATGAAGATATGAAAAGTAGACATTTTGACAAATTTAAATCTCTGTTAACCTATATTTGTAGGTTTGAATTTGTTTTTCGATTCACACGAATCAGGGAAACGACGTACATCTTCCTACTTTCCAATAAAACATGCCTCAACAACTTGAAACTTTACACGCTACGATTCAACATAAATCGCAACAAAAGACACTCTTGATTTTAACTTTAAAGTCACCAAGCACAACAAAACATAACATAACATAGTTTTAAAATTTGATTTGAAATGGTAATATTGAGGAAGTCACTGCGAATGGGAGTGCAGTCTAAACAAGCAAACATGATACTTTTTTATCTCTTTTCTTTGTGGCCGATTTTTTTCAACAGCTCCGTACACGCAAGAGGTTTACGAAATGAGTTTCCATTTTCGGATCAAGATGCCTATCCTAAAATTTTCGAAGCAAGTGCAGAGGCATTCGAAGGTAATACTTTCCAGCTTCGGATATTTGTTCCATCGGCAGCTCCGATAGAATCATCTCCTCCAACAGAATCATCTCCACCCATTCCGGTAGATTCTCAGAACGAAGGGTACTTCCCATCATCATTACCAACGTCGGCACCAACTTCATCACAGCAACCGACTTATAGGGTTTTTCCATGGGATCCATCGATGGATGATGACAGTTCTTATATGCTTCCAGACGAAGCGTATGTTCCAGATAACGCGCTCGTTGATTCCTCTATTTTACAAACTGGAGCAATGTTTGATGTCGTTGCTGCCTATAACTTGGTAATTGTGTCTTTTGATCTACATTTGGTTTCTTCAATAGAGGGGTTACAAGTTCCTTCAGATACTGCTGAAATAGAAATGTACACGAGAGTTGGATCAATCGATAATGTTGAAAGACACCCCGGTGCCTGGACTATGTTCTTCATTTCAACAATTCAACCAGTACCTGGAGTAACAGGAGGTGCATTAGTAGATGGCTTTGAAAGTATCAATATGAATGCTGGTGAGCGTAGAGCATTCTACTTTCACACTAATTCTAATGCGTACCAATTTTCTCAGTCGGATAGCACTCTTGCCGGACTTGTAACTTCAGACGTATATGTTTCTGATCCAAGGCTTGCGATAATGGTGGGCGTCGGCAAAAGCAGCTTGCAAACATTTCGTACGTCCAACAGAAACCAGATATGGAATGGATCTATTCACTATAAATGTCTAGATGAAATGAATCCTACCTCGTCATCTCCGTCGGAACCAATATTTGATGAGAATCCACTCATCAATTCTCCCAACGGGTATGTTCTTTCAGCGTCGTCATACGAAGGATCATCTGAAGTTGGCGGGTATATGTTTGAGTTGAATAATAAGGGAAACTCAGATGTAATTCTGAGCAGGTTGGATATTCACACACATCTAGTTGGTGAATTACCGGTCAACGTTTATTTCAGAAAGGGAGCGTATAAAAATTATGAAAGGCGCCCTGGGGCATGGTCATTAATTTTGGAAACTTCTGTACTCGGAATGGGTAAAGGAAAACCCACACCCTTACCGAAATTTGCATCTTCTATCACGGTTCAAGTTGGAGAATCAATTTCATTATACGTTGCTAGCGGTGACAACACCTTATCTTTGTTGAGTACGTTGAGTTCATCAAATGACAATGGAATAATAGAAGATTCCAATCTTTTGATCGTTGAAGGAAGTGGAAAGGGTAGATCGGCATTTACTTCAACGATGAATAATAGGATATGGAATGGGGCATTATACTATGATGTTGTCGAATCTAATGTTGCCGAACCTAATGCGGGCAGTTCATTCGAAAATAGTGTTGCTTCAATATCTTTTGGCAGGGCAATAATATCATGCGCGACTTTGCTTACTAGCGCTATACTATCTATTCTTTAAGCGAATTAATTAAAGAAATTTTTTAGGAACCTTTTGCATTTAGAAGTTAAATGAGAAGATAGATCCCCTATCTTGGACTTTGTTCAATCGTAAAAATAATCAGTTACTGATGGAGAGGACGAGTTCCAAATTACGTACTTTATAACTGTTAAAAGAGTAGATATTTACAAAGTTGAAAAAAAGCAAACGAGAAATGTGTCCATTTGAAGAGAGAGGAGAAAGTCCACAACACCATGAACACTGCACGGTTTCGTTCACCATTACTCCAGCAACTTGTACGGAATGCAAATAGTCAACGCCTAGCCGCTGCCGAGTCAACCACGTCAAGAGCAGGTCTTTGGGCAAGTACGGATACGTCTGCATCGAACCATCTTAATCATGGAGACGAATTTGACTGTCCATCCGATCGCAATCACAACTCTCCTTCTACCGAGTATGTTACTAATTCATATCGTACTGGGAGAAGTGGCACGCTTAGAAATCTTCACTCCATTCGAAATAAGTCTTGTAGAAATGTTTCTTTCAATGATCGTGCTCTGTCAACTCAGCCCCTTCAATCAAACGAAAGCGATTCAGACAAAAGACAACTTCTTGAAGAAAATTCAGTGCAAGAAATAATCCGCACAAGGCGATCTATCGCGACGTTTATAAGTCACCATGAACAAGGAAAGGAAACCTTAGAACATATTAAATTATCCACTATACGTGCATTAGAATGTGCCATGTCCGCTCCTAACCACAAACGTACGGAGCCATTTAAGTTCAAAAGAATGATTGCACCGTCGGATTCGACAAGAAAGTTGGCAGAAATTGCATTTGAAGTCGCTAATGGAACTAAGGGTATAGACGTAGCTATAGCGAAGCGATTAAAATGGCTCAATATACCTGCGTTCTTAGTTATCCTTGTGAAAGGGCCAAGTCAGCATGTTCATTTTGATGAAGGAGTTGACATGTTCAAACCATTTCCTGTTATTATGCCGAGAACAGAACGGCAACTAGAAGACTATGCATCATCGTGTGCAGCTGTTCAAAATTCGATGCTTTCTCTGCATTCTGAAGGGATCGGTTCGAAATGGGCCACTGGTCCTATTATTCGTACACCAGCTTTCAGACATTTAGTAGGTGTCGAGGATGATGAGATTGTTACTGCTCTTCTTATGGTAGGAGTTCCGTCAAAGGTTCCTAAGGAACCAAGAAAAAAGCACAAATTAAATGAAATACTAGAAGATATCTAGCGATGAATAAATTTAAAGTAAACATAATGTAAATTGAATTTCATATTGAAATTTGCAACTGAAGTGTGCGACTTGTAATAGCTCTATGTCGTGGCAGAAGTCTGGGACATCCCTTTAGAGATCCGAAGTAAACATAACGTAGATGTAGTCAACATTTATTTCCAATGGCATCTTTATTTTTTATGTTTATCTAGGAATCGAGTATATTCGCTAGGCACGTAAATACCTCAGAAGTGAAAGCTTGACCTGCCCAAAACACAAATAATGGTCCCACAGATCCATTAGGTTGTCCTATGTTGGCAATCCGACTTGATATACCGAATTGTAATGGAAAAAAATATTTTCTTAAGCACCCCGACGCATTTCCATCTTTACCTATATCATGCAAAAGAAGCATTGGGACTTTCCAATACGTCGCAGCAACAATTGCGTACAAGACGTAGCTGATACGACTACTCAGGCCTTTGATTTTTCCAAGCTGAGACTTCTTTTCGCTCTGGATGTCTTGCAATTGCTTCTCATAAGAAAGTATACCTCTTTCGAGCTTACTAGTCTCGACAAATGATTCTGGTCCAAGCTTCTTGCTTTCTGCACACTGATACTTCAACGACAAAAGCGACCTCGCTATTTCTTTTTCACGTTCAGATTTACGGGATATTTTTAAACTGTAAGCTTGTACAATTGTCTCGAAAGCGCAAGCCACTACAAGAATTAGTAAGATGTCGCTCGCGTTGATTTCAATCGACCCAGGTAAGATGAAAGATTCAAACATCTTCACCTATAGTTCCTCCCAGTATAATGGCAAGCTAAAAGACCAATTTTGATTAAATCAAATACTCCTAGATCACTTTTCTGAAGAAAAATCCCTAAACACTTGGTTGCAGTGTGGTTTTACTTATTCGTACAACTGATACAACGACCAGCAATAGAGCATCGAGCAGTCCTCGCATCTCGCATGTGTACGAGCGAGCGTATTCCGAACTTCTGGCGTTCCATCTTCCATTCATCAGAGTTCGCACTATCAGGGCTTACGCGTGTGGTGTGGTGTTGCAAGCAGTTGAACTTTGGCTAATTTTGAAACGACTTGCAACAGCCGCGGCCGCGGCGCGTTGACAAACAAAAAACAATATAAATGAACAATGACCGTTCCCGACGAAAAAGAAACAGAGACAACCCCATCTCTCCCAGAAAGCGCGGATGACTTTCCTACATCGCCAAGGGCTATTGCTGCAGCAGCTGTTGCTCAGGCCACAGCACAGTGTCGAAGAGAGCGGGACGAAGATAGCAGCGGAGCAGCTGCCGCCAGTGAAGTTCAAGAGGATGATAACCCTATATCCGAAAATTTGCTGTCTAAAATCACTACACAAGTGGATGACGTAGGAAATGATGAAGAGCTTCTGAATGTAGGAGACAGAGGCGAGCTCCGCTGCAATTCTATTCCTCAGGATAACTTGCACAAGTTGGGGAATTTCCACATGACTAGTAATAGTCGTCAACAAGAAATGGACCAAAGTAAAGCCAACCTCTTAAAAGAAAGTATTTCTGGAATATGGGAGGATACTCTTAGTGAGTTACGTCGATGTGGCGATGAAGATCATCAGCAGCTTTCGAATTCTATGATCGAAAAGTTGGGCCAATTTGCAGTTAGGGAATCGTCAAATATAATTATTGGACTTGTAGAGGAGTTGTCGACACTGTCCGCAGACGCTCTTCGATCAAAAGAAAAGACCGAGCATGAACTTTTCCGGTTGCAAGTGGATCTCGATACGAAAAGTCGTGAAGTGGAGCGTTTGACGAAAGGTGATGAAGAGAATAGAGCTTCGGTGGCAGTGAGTAATTATTATTCGTATTCTGTAATCCTTGAAAAATACAAAATCACCGAGAGCTTTATATCTATTAAAAGAACTTGCTGAGAGCTATAGAAACGTCAAAAGGAGATGCTCGTGACATTTGCCATACCGCACAGACGGAATCAAGGCTTCGTGGTGAAATATCTACGCTAAAGGAACAGAACGACAGATTGATAAATTCAGAAGGAGACTCTAAGCGAAAATACAAATTGTTAGAAGAAGAAATGCGTATTTTAAAATCGAAACTCAGTCGTATTACTCAAGAAAAAGTGAAGCTGGAGCGTGACGCTCGTGCAACCATGTCTCTAGCTAGATCTCTGGATAGTCACGCGAACTCAGATACTGAATTCTACAAAAGAAAGGTTTCTGAGCTCAACGATCGTCTGCAAACCAAGAATGCATTGGTAATTGAACAACAACGTCAGTTAGAAGAAATGCGTCGTCAAATGGAGCGTTCTCTCAGTCAAAGTCGGTTGGCGCAGTTGCGGATGGAGGGCAGCATCAGCTCTAAACGATCGAGGAAGTGAGTACGGACCTTACTAGAGTAGTGCCCACCAGCAAAAGAGAAGTAAGGGGAAAATATGTGCAATGTACCAGCATAAGCTTGTGATAATGATTAGATCTATGTTTGTACTAAAGAGTTGACCCGAACGAGGTTTCAGACACTATTGGTCATGCCTTACCAATAAATCGAGGAAGGGAGAGTTACCACTTAGGATTCATATCAATTTATTTCAGCGTAGGGACAAAAGATGAAAGTAAAGCAAAAAGCTGAATCACGGATAAACGTAAAAAGAAAAAGGCTAAAACTTGATTTTTGAATTGACTAACCATGGCAATAACAATTAACTTCCTTGACGTCAACCTACTTTCTTAACAATTTGAACTATATCTTCATCCATTAGCACATGATCTTTTCCACATCGTTGTGGCTGATGTTTTGCAGATCTTCCCCAGACTTGAGCATGAGAAAACTGGCTCATGATGCTCTTGTGCAATCGGTTGCAGAAGGTCTCAACAGTGGGTGCCTTTTCGACATGCAGTATAACGGGTTCATCATAATCTGGTTGTTGTCCCTTTGGCTTGGTGTAAATGCGAAGCATATTGCATCGTGTCCAAATTTCTTCAAGAAGTTCCTCGATATTCCAGCTATGCTGTGACGATATTGGAACGTAATTGGGCATTTGGTCGAGAATATCTAGCTCTTCTATCGTTAAACAATCAATTTTGTTGAAAACATAGAGTACAGGAATGTATGCTCGGTTGCCTTCGATAACATCAATAAACTGATCTACGGTAATATCTTCCCTGATCGTAACAGTAGCACATGGAATCTTATATTCTTTCAAAACTAGTCGCGCAACGTCTGCATTCATACCTTTCGACTGAGGGCACATTTCTTGATAATCGATTCCACCACTATCTTTCTTCACTAGTTTCACATTGGGTGGACTTTGATTTACTCTTATTCCAAAACCAAATAACTCACTTTCAATGATTTTTTTGTGCGTTACTGGCTTCGCGGCGTCCAACACAATCAAAATCATGTTACAAGTTCGGGCAGTCGAAATAACCTGCCTTCCTCGGCCCTTTCCTTCCGCTGCCCCTTCAATGATTCCCGGTAAATCTAATACCTGAATGCGTGCTCCTTTATATTTCATGGTGCCTGGTATACACGTCAAAGTTGTAAACTCATATGCAGCTGCTTCACTCCTAAATTTATACCAATTGAACCAGCAAGAGATGAGCAAATATTCTCAACTACTAACCGTAAGTTTGGGTCTACTCACCTCGTACCCGTCAATGTGGTTAATAAAGTACTTTTACCGACACTGGGGAAACCAACTTACAGTACACATTATTTGATCGAATGCGATACGGAACAAATTAGATTTAGACAAAGGAGTGTACAAAGTAACAAAAAAGGATCATCGTCACACTCACCGAGGCCAACTCGTGTATCACCACTTTTTGTCACATCGAATCCACGTTCCGCATTTTTGGTACCAGCTGATTTTCCACCTGGTCCATTAATCAACTCCGACCGAAGCTTGGCGAGCTTTGCCTTAATGGTCCCTAAATGATAGGAAGTTGCCTTGTTTTTCTGTGTTCTCGCGTACTCCGCTTCGAGTTCTTCGATTTTCTTCTGAATTTCAGCAGTCATTCTCAATAATAGATGGAGATATTCTGCAAGTTTAAAATAGAAGTTTGAGATTGGTCGAGGAGGGGGAGAAGGGGAAGGAAAGTACAAATTATATTTTTTATGTAAATGGGGTGGGTATTGTTTATTGCGTTGCTAGTTGCGAGATGCGAGAGCGTGTAGCTTGTCGAATTGTTATAAAAGTTCGCATAATTACCAAACTTGTGGTGTAGAGCTAGCTTTATTCGCGTCTCAGTCTCGAAGGTCTACAAATACGAGTCAAGCTCGATCCATGATAGGATTGACTTCGTGCATCAATGTAAAAGAAAACTGCACTGAAGAATTTTCTTTCAGTATGCCAGTCGTTACCTTTTGACCTTTGAGTCTAGTAAGGGGAATAGCAAGTAGAATAGGTCAGATCGTAATTAATCCTCATACGGAAATTATACTGTCTATTTCTTCACACTTGAAAAATAGAAAGATATAATAATTAGTTCCGTCATCTCCAAGCTCTACCTACTTTCTAAGTCTCGATAGCCTTACGTATAATCGTGAACGTGAGCTGATGCTGATTCAATCTCTACACTTTGAACTTGAGTTGGAAATGATTCTATAGATAAAATAATTCGAGCTACCTAATAAATTTGTTTAAAAAGCGCTTGTGAAAGTCATTGCGTACTGTATCATTGATGAATCTTTTTCTATTCTGCTCCGGTTCGCTTCTCGCTTGATTCCGAAATGGCACGTCATCTCCCCACCTTCGTTTAACCTTTCCAGTAATTGCTGATCCTCCCAGTAGAGGGTTTCCAATTAATGCCGCTTCTCGCTTTCTTGATTCATCCTCTTTCAGATTTTCAGCTTCTTCCTTCGCTTTGGCGATTTCACGTTCTTTCTTAATTTTGTCCAGTTCTGCCTGCAAAGCGGCTTCTTCATCTTCATCATCAGAATCATCATCACTTTCGCTTTCGCTCAAATCATCATCAGAATCATCATCCAAATCACTCCAACCGCCTCCACCATCATCGCTACCACCATCATCATCAGCATCATCGTAGCCTTTCCGTTTCAATCTTTTCATGTCCTCAGCACCCGTGTCATTCGCCGCATGATTCGCCAATAACTTTCGTTCCATCTTCTTATCTAACTCCTCATCCGTTACCCTAGGTTGTGGCACAAGGCTACGTTTCATTTCCTTCTCGGCAGCCTCCAACTTCTCCTTGGCACGAAGGATGATCTGTTCGCGAGTACTTACGGCATCGTGCACCTCCTCACGAAACTTCAACTTCGTATGAGCTCGTTGCTGATTGATATGCGACTTGCTATTCAACGAAGGACCCTCATCCGAGCGCCCTACCGCTGCTTTCCATGTCGGTCTGTGTGCCGTAGTCATCGTTAATTGTAATGAATTATAATTGCAGTCTTCGGATTACTAAATGTGTTTCTGGTCGTTGATTGAATGTATGGTACCTAATAATCCATTTACTCTATCAGTTTGTGTCATGGAGATGGAGATGGAGTCTACTCTCGCACGAAATGACGGACCCTCGCGTCTTTCCATTCGCTGCTGGTAGAATCTACTCTAACTGGTAGCTGTTGCCTCCAATTCGTTTTTCAATTATCGGTACATATGTAATGCAAATTTAGATTATGTGACTCCTTCATAACTTCGTACATGTCATATGTCATGTACGGTTCATATGTCATATGCGCGAAATCCAATGAAAATGACAGAGAAAATTAGCATTCCGGTTCCGGTTCTCTCTGGTACATGATGTCTGTATTCCGCACATCTTGTATTCTCATTAATGCCATTATTGCGAACCCTTTCGACGTACTTTGTACATGTGTTTGTACCTCGTACGTGCTTTCTGCTTTGTGCTTGGACCGAGAGCGAGGATTGAAACGAGGATGCTGCGCGAAAAAAAAAATACACACTCACACACCTGGAATTTTCTCCACACATTCTACTACCGTATTTCATTTCACTACATCATTGTAACATATCTTAACAAAAAGGTACGTTCATGTATACAACTTTAAATTAAATTGTGGACGTCATGTAGTTGACGGAATCATTTCATACGCGTTGGTTGACATCACTGGATTTCGTTGGTGTACTCGTAGACGCCATGATCCATTCTCGGGAAGCACCGTCAATTGAAAAAGTGTAAATTTAGCGTGTACACATTATTGTTTTTCAAACGAAATTTGTCAAGGTTGAGAACACCCAGAAGCATGATTTTAGCTCCAGTCATGCCTGGTGATGCCAATTGTACATACATGTCAGTACAGGGCATCGTTTTTTTTCTCTCTCTCTTCTTTGTTTTTTCTCCTCACTATGTGTCTTTGTGTTCAACGTTCAACCTCTACATGTATTTTGATATATGAGATATTTATGGATATTATGCATCATTCATTTTGTTCTTCACTCTCTCTCAATACGGCATATTTAATTTTACAGGAAACACGCACAGGATGGACAAACCAGACTTTGGCGGCGGACAGAGAAGGTATAACAACGCCCCGCCCCCACCACCGAATCAACCTAGGGAATTAAAGGTTGAAGATGCTCTGTTATACTTGGATCAGGTGAAAGTCGAGTTTGGCGATAGACCGCGGATCTACAATGAGTTTCTTGAAATAATGAAAAATTTTAAATCCAATTGTATCGACACGCCAGGTGTGATTAATAGAGTGAAAACTTTGTTCAAAGGATATAATAAATTGATTTTGGGTTTTAATACGTTCCTACCGGACGGTTATAAAATTGAGATCGCCGACCTGCTGAATGACCTTCCTTCACAGCCACAGTATCCCCAGGCCGCTCAGCTTCAAGAATCTCACGAGCCACCTCATTTTTCCAATGGTGACGGAAAATTGAATGGTGGCCAGTATTCGTCATCACCGGTGGAAAGGGCTACAGAAATTTCATCGAACGGTAACGTTCACCCCGGTTTTCCACAGAAGGAGAGAGTGCCTGAATCTGTTTCTTCAAATGAAGCTCATCTTCCGCCAGTCCAAAGATCACGACAACCTCCTCCACCACCAAAACCGCAACGACAATCCCCTCCGCCGCCGCCGCAACAACAACAACAACAACAACAACAACAACAGCAGCAGCAGCCAGTTGAATTTGATCATGCCATTAGCTACGTAACCACTATCAAGAAGCGCTTTGCGAACTCACCACAAATTTATCAATCGTTTTTGGAAATTCTTCACACCTATCAAAAGGAGCAAAAAGGAATTAGAGAAGTTCTTGAACAAGTCGCTGAACTCTTTGCAGATCATCCCGATTTATTGAAGCAATTCACATACTTTCTTCCCGATGCAGTCCAAGAACAAGCTAAGGAACGTTTATATAAAGCGGCTCATGAAAGTGAACTCCGTTTGGCGCATCGTGATCAACAAGTCCAACGGAAGAGAGTCATAGACTTAGTTACACCAAACAATCCCCTCCAACCTAAGGAAACAAAGCCAGGAAAGATTCCGAAATCGAATACGACATGCAATCCGGAGCAAGCTAAAAAGTGGGTATATAATGCAAGCGTCGAACGTCAGTTTTTTGATACAGTAAAAGAAGCGCTGGTAGCGGGTAGTCGAGACGGAAACGTAGCGTGGGCTGGGTTTCTCCGCTGTCTTGACATGTACAGCCAAGAGCAGCTCACTCGTGAAGAAATGTTGGCATGTGTCGAAGACTTGCTTGGGAAACGACATGCCCATTTGTTAACGACGTTTAAACAAATTCTGCATTATGTTGGTAATGTTTCTGTCCCAGGAAAGACAACTAATCCCGCAGTTGACGACGTTTGGTATAGTGTGCCCTTAGCTGAAATTGACTTCGCTCGTTGTCGAAAGTGCACTCCTTCTTATCGAGCGCTGCCACGGGATTATCCGGTCCCCCCTTGCTCCGCTCGCAATGAAGATAATGCGAAGGTTCTGAATAACACGTGGGTTAGTCTTCCAGTGGGCAGCGAGGAGAGTTACACTTTTCGCCATATGCGGCGTAATGTGCACGAAGAATCCCTCTTCAAAATTGAGGATGAACGATTTGAAATCGATATGGTTATTGATTCTAATGCATCAACTCTAGCGAAGCTTGGAGAATTACTATCGGAAATTGATCTGCTAAAAAGTTTAAATACTGTCAAGGGTTCTTCCATTGTTTATAATATCCCCAAGGATTATTTCAATACCATTCACAAGCATTGTATACAGCGTATTTACGGTTCTGATTACGGTGTCGAAATGTTCAAGCTCATACATCAAAATCCGTTGAGAACTGTCGAAATTGTGCATGATCGGTTGAAACAAAAAGACAAGGAGTGGAGAAATGCCCGGGCACTCCTTGATTGTCAATGGAAGAATACCCAGGAACAAAATTGGACACGAAGCTTGGATCACCGTAGTTTGACATATAAGACTCATGATCGACGTCTCACAAGCACTAGGTAAGTCTAAATCGAGGGAATGTGTCGAGCGTTTTATTATGTGCGCTTACGACTTTTTTCAATTTGGTTTTCGTAGATCTCTGCTCGCGGAAATACGAGATTTCGCAGCTAACAATGGAGAAGAAGGTGCGGAATCACGAAATACACGCCGAGAGAAAGCAAAGGAAGAATATGGAAGTTTCTACGAAGTAACGATGCCCGAGAAAGCAAAATATCCTCCTCCGCCGCCTGTGGCTCCGTCTCGTGGTTTGAATGTACACTTGGGTTTAAATTTCGAGTCTCAATTCATCGAAGAGGCCTATCAAGTTATAATATTTGGTGTTGAACGTGGAACGGCCGCGCCTGCAGATAAAGAACGTATTCATAGGGTATTTCGCGATTTTCTTGGTGATTTCTTTGGCATTCCACCATCGAAACTCAATTCTGTCGATAAGAATAGTTGCTACATGAAAAGTTACAGCGTTGGGTGTGGTGTTGCAACTTTATATGGAATTGGAAAGGTTACAGCGGTGAATGAGAATGAGTCAATGACTGTTTCTTTACCTTTTGGCACAGCTTATCTTCATTCTTCACAGTCATGTGTTCTGTACCCAACTATTGTGCAAAACGAGAAGACAAGAGTGCTTCCTAAGGTAGCAATAGGGGGACAGCCGCTATATTTATTTGTTCGACTCTTCCAACTTTTATGCTCCCGACTGTCTTTCGCAAAAAATTCTGCACGTTCATCGTCTACTTACGAAGCCTTTATGAATGCGTTGTACGTATTGCTTGACTGCAAAGACGTACCTCATACTGGAAATGCGGAAGTGGGAAAGTACGAAGAGAGAATTCGTTATTTACTCGGTCGTGGTGCCTACGCTCTGTTGAACATGGACAAGCTCATTCATCACATCATCAAGCATCTAATTGCGCTCAGTCTGAGCTTCACATCATCTACGAATATAATTTCTTTTGTGGGAAGCGACAGTTCGAAAACCTGTTTTACAAATGAGTCACTATCCCCTTTATACCTCGATCCTACGATGCGTTCAAATATCGACAAGTATAAAGCAGCAGCTTCAGCAATTAACACGAATGGTAATCAAGAAAATCTATTTTTAGTGGAGGTAAATCGTCATGAAAAGTGCGTCTTTTTCGAGTATTTGGGGACTGGAGTACCAACTGTTTCGGATACTGATAGTATGTTGGATGGAAGTAATCCTGAAACTTCCGAAGATCAAATAAGCAAGAAGGTTCGAAAGCAATAACAGCGTTTGTGATCATGTCTATTTTAGTGTAAGAAAACCGACTAAGGTTCAATTAAATTTTAATTGAATACATATTGTCATTCTCCGTGGCGAAATATTGCTAGCAAAATATCCTTTGTCCAAAACCTAAACAACCTAACTAATCGCATCTTGCACAATATTAGGCGCGTCAATGTAATAGTCGATGTGGAGTTATACGAAATATACCAGTTAAGAATTAAGTAAGATGTGGTTGAGATAAGCAGAGAGTTTATTTGAAGCCACTACGAAAAGCGTTTGAATCGACTATACGAAAGTCAAATACAATGAAAGCATATAAGGAAAATAGCTGGATGAAGCAATTTACTTGGATTGGGTCAACCATTCTAATGACAAGGTGAAGGTGAAGGTGAAGGCATGATTTGATAGACACTGATCTTTGGTGAGCTCTTTGAAGAGACCCATGTAGAGCATTGATGCTTATTGCTTGTAAACCTCTCCCTCTCACCGGTAGAGCGGATTTCAATTTCACATGTCAATAGAAAGACTACATACTCGTACATGTAACAATCTAATATAGTTTTATTATAAAAATTACACGCAAAAAAACCCGAGAGAAGCGGGGCCATTTTAGCTTTTAGAAGATGAACGTAAAGTACAATTGTCAGGCTATTTTTACTTTTTACAAACTTCACAAGCAATCACCATCACATTTACATCCCGTTGAAAGGCATTGGAAAGAACGACAAGAATAGAAAATCAGCGCAATCATGGAAAAGAATGATAACGATAAGAAAGAAGAACTTAAAAGTGAACCTCAAGGTGTTACTGAGATCAAGGTGCAGGATTCCAGCGACGTGACCAAGCAGGCGGATGCAAATATTGCGAAAGTTGATGGGACTGCTGCCGATGGCGATGGTACCAAGAAGGAAACTGCGAGAGCTATTGAATGCGCAAATGATGGCGGTGAAAGCGATGGTGGCCGAAAAGGAGATGATTCTAAGGAAGAGATAACGAAAGTTGAGAATGCCGCTGGTCCCAATGACGGTGACGATGGAGAGGGAGAAAATCCTAAGAAGCTAGCAACAGGTGACGAAGCTGAAATGAACCCAGCGAAGCTTACGCGTCCAATTAAACGTGCTAGAACGGCATACTTTATATTCAGGGATGAAAACTTAGCAAAAATCAAAGAGAAGGTAAGGTATTTCATTTCTTATTTTATCTATGGTAATTGGCACTTCAAAAGACCCGTGTAACTTAATTCTTGTTGATGTTTTGCTTTTATCATTGTAAATGGGATAGCTTCCAGGTGCTTCATTAGCCACTATTGCGAAGGCGATAGGACAGCAGTGGACAAACTCAGATCCAGCTGAGAAAGAAAAGTATCAGTTGAAGGCAGCAGAAGAAAGAGAGCGTGTTTCTGCCGAGATAAAGGCCTTGAGCGACGCAGGGCTGTTGCCCGAAATTTCCAACACTAGTAAGAGAACGAGAGAAGATGGGTTTACTTCAAATGACTTAATTCTGCCAGTCGCAAGAATACGCAAAATTGCGAGATTAGATCCAGAAGTTAAAGGACTTTCGAAGGAAGGAGTTGCACTCATATCGTTTGCTACAGAGCTTTTCACAAAAAAGTTAGGCATGGAAACGATGCGCATAGCTCAAATTCAAAATCGTCGGACTTTAATGCCGGAGGATGTTGCAGAAGTATGCTCAACACGAGAGCAATTTATTTTTTTGAAAGAAGACATTCGTGATTTGTATAGAGAGCAACTACAGGAGAAAAAAAATAACAAGAAGGCCGCTTTAGAAGTGAAGAATGCCAGTAATTCTTCAAAATCTATCACGTCATTTTTTGACAAAAAGTGAAAGCGATTTGGGAGAGAAAGGATTATAACATCCGTTTCTAGTGAAATATGTACACGTTGAATAAATTTCATTTATATCTCCGAATTCTTGGTAGACGTCCTTACGGCATAACTTTATCATTCATGTCTATAAATTGTGTGAACGCCCGATAAGCAGCAAATCAATCCTATCACTTCCTTCAATTATTTTACTCTTGGCAACTAACCTCACTGCTCGACCACGCATTGTTTCTTATTCGTTACCGGTATAGAAAGTGCGAGGAAGTCTTCTCATAAATCACACCTTTCCAAATCGTGTAGAAAGGAGTCACTGGAATCGTAACAATAAAGGTCAAAAACCCGTGCACTTGTATCTCAAATCTCAAAACAGTTCAAAACAGTTCCAGAGTCCAGAGATCAACTTCAAAATTCGCATGAATCATGATTCATCGAAATGACTGATCACATTTCCACGTGGCGATACTCATCCATCGAGTAGACGTACATGATCACGTACATGTAGTACGTAGTACGTAGCATACTTTGCTTCAATGAGCAAGTACGATACGCGAGTACGAGTACCGCGTAAAAAGTTGAGGAGAAGAGAGAAAAAAGAAAACAACTTGTCCTCCTCCGCCCTCCGCCAGTAGTGTAGACTCTGATTATTCCTCATTTCCCCCCAAAAAAGTGGGTAGTAGAAGTAGACGACGAAGAAGAGAATCCAGAATATACATTAGTATCCACAAGACGGACAATTCATGCATCGAATGGTCGTTTGAATACAAACCAATTACTACATCACTCAATCCTCCAAATTTACGTACACATACACAAACACAGTCATGAAGACACAGTCGCGGGCAGTACTGGCGGCAGCACTTATGAGTGCATCGTCCTGTGATGCTTTTTCTTCCACACATTCTTCGTCCTTCGTTGGCGTTCCTCGAATGGGAGATTGCCGATTAAAGAATGCCTGTGTGGATTCGAGGAGGAGTAGTATTAGTAGGAATGTGAATGGTGTTCGTATGCACATGGCTCCAACGGCTGCTGCTGCTGTGGGAGGTGTGGTCGGTGGTGGATTGTTTGCGGGTGGTTTGCATGCGATTGCAGGTATGTTACAGGTTTGACTGCAGCTTGTTTGTTTGTTTGTTTGTTTGAGATTGATATTGGATGCTAACCATTTTCATTATTTGATTTGTTCGGCTATATTGAAGGACCTGATCATCTAGCAGCACTCCTTCCTCGAACGGTAGGTCAAAAGTGGTACCGTGCAGGTCGTACTGGTGCCCTTTGGGGTATTGGGCATGGAATCAGTGTGACTATACTAGGGACGCTCGGTTTTGCATTAAAGTCGCGGATAAATCTAGGGTCGAGGTTCGGAAAAGTATTGCATGGAGCTAGTCACTGTTTGGAGGCAGCTGTCGGTCTTAGTTTAGTTGTTATTGGCCTAATGGGATTAAAAGAGGCGCGTGAGTGGGGAGAGGAAATAGAAGGAATGGCAGATATTGTCCCAACGAAGAGCTTGAGTGCAGCAGGTGTAGATGCCGTCGGTGACCATGTGACAGAGGTGAAGAACCGGTCTGTTATTTTTAACGGGTTGCTTCATGGTTTTAGTTGGGACGGAGCACCTTCATTAGCGCCAGCCTTAGCTGTCGCAACTTGGCGAGGGAACATGGCTTTTCTAATTGCTTATGCTGCAGGAACAATGGCCGCTATGGCATTAACAACAACTTTGATTGGAGAGGGTACAAGAAGAGCTGGGGCGATTTTTCATCGACCAGATCTCCCTCAAAAGCTTAGTTTGTTCTCTTCTATGCTAGCAATTCTGATTGGCGTTGTATGGACAGGTTTTGCGTTTTTCTAAAAAAATCGTAGAGATTTTCATTGTATCTGCTGATACTTGTTTAAAAAATGTCCAGACCATAGCCTTGGCAAGGTATATCCAAGTTCACTTTGTAAGAATAGAACCAGCTCTAATATATACATAAAACATTAAAAATATCATCTTGTAGAAGAAGCTTGTGGGAAGCTGCTAATGTTTAAAATTATACGCAAATTCGAAGGATCGATACGTAAGAATGCTATTTATTGCCTTTCGTACGGAGATTGATCATATGCTTTGATGATAACATTTCACTCCACAGTACACTTTCGCCGCTTTTTCTGATATCTGAACAAAACATTTTCATGTTCTTCCGTCCAATTCTTTTCAAGTTAGGTCCTCTCACATACGCTTCCAAATTCGAAGGATTTCTACAACCTGTCTCAGACAAAATCCTTCAGCTACAATTGAATCATGTCGATTCGCGAAGGCTAGACCGCCTTCCCTCTCTCTTTTTTGATACTATATATATTAATATATATGTTATATTAATACATGTACTTTCTACTCTTGAAACAACATCTTTAACTGTCTTCGGCTAAAAACGTAAACCTGCCATAACGTTCAAAAGCCTACCGGTAGTTTCAACAAAAACAATTCCGCCAATTTCTTCGCACATTGACAAAATGTATATACATCCCAAACGCATCCTCATCCTCACACAAAACCAAGAAAGATGCAAAATAAATACGAGCAGCCACGCCTCACTTCTACTTTTGTACCACAGCAAAAGAGAGTACATGTAGCAATCAACTTTGCTATGGGAGCCCGTTCTTGCAAGAATATATGTACGATGTTTTCGAAAGAAGGATACTCGTTTCTTTCACGAGGGTGAAATCCCAGTCACCATAAGCTACGAGGTAATATCCCAGTCACCATCAGGTACGAGGACCTCCGCAACCTCAGGCCCATATCCATTACCCTGCTTCTAGCCCTAGTACATCCTCATCAACGAAAGAGAGAATATCTTCTCTGAAGAGTTGACCCCTGAAGCCTCCATACGAGGGCTAGAGGTGGGAAGGCTAAAGATAGGGTAATGGTTTCGGGTCTGAGTTTGGCTAGACTTGTATCTGATTGCGGTTGGAATCTCTGCATCGTAACTGATGAAGGCTGGGATTTCACCCTCGGGAAAGAAACGAGTATCCCTCTTTCGAAAACATCGCACCGGAGTGCATATCTTCTCGAAAGAGTGGGCTCCCGTAGCAAAATTCATAGCTACATGTACTCTCTTTTGATATGGTGCAAAATGAGTAAGTATCATGGGAGCGGCCTCGTACGCTGGTGCGGTTCCTGTTATTATGTACAAAAACAGGAAGGTTTAGATGGTTTTCAAAATTAAACCGTTCGATGGGAAATGGCGGTTATAATGCGCGCTTCGGAATCATTAACAATGAAAGTACTGTGTTCCCGGCTCCGACGTAGCTCCATCAGTCTATGCTTTCTGAATTGCATATTTTCTACCACTTATTCGATTCGCCTACCATTTTAAGAGATTGCTAGTTATTTTTTTCATACTCGCCTATCGCATTCAAGTACGTCTAGCTGCTATTTTATTTTAGCGTCACTATTTCTCACAACCTCAAATCATCTTTGCCATAATGCTTTTATACTTTCGAGAGATAACTTATTACACCAAAAATAGTGCTATCAAAAAATACCATCGCGAAAATGAAAAATTTAATTTGAATCTATTCTGATTTTACAAGTTAAAGAATATTGTAACAAGAGGTCATGTAATGTACATTACAAGGAAAAATGATCAGAAAATACTGTATATTTGAAAGAAGCTATACTTGTGCGAGTTGCTTCTTGAGAAGATAGATGTCCTCTCTTGCTTTCTTCAATTTTAAAAGAATGTCCTCCTTGCTCCCGTCTTCATTTTCGTTAACAATCTCAAAATTTAGTGTCCCGTCGTCTGAAGAAGAAACGCTTTCAGGGGTTGGCGAAGAAGTGGACAAATTCTTATAAGCCGATAAAACATGAGAATCTTCCACAATATTAATCATGGGCTCCGGTTGACGAGTGTCTCCCAAAACGCAGTTGCACACAAAATTTGGACTGGGAATTCCGTACTTATTTCCAGTAAATTTGATTTCGCCGCTACTTAGGTTGAATGAGAACACATTAAGCGAGTCGCTATCCTGATTGGCTACAATCAAATACTGGCCACTAGCATCAAATTGGAAGTGACGAGGAGTTTCGCCATAAGTGTGATAAAATCCAATTTGGCGCAATTGTCCCGTGTAAGAACCTTTCTTCATAACTCGAAAAATAGCAATACTTTCGTGACCTCGATTTGAAACTATGACAAAATTACCAGACGGATGAACAGTTACGCGTCCACAAGTGTTCATATCAGTTGGAAAAGCTTCTGGTACGGTTCTTACACTTTGAATCAATTGAAGTGTTGGGCCGTTGGACAACTCAATAATTTCGGAAAGAGAAAGATTCTCGCGAGAAGCCCTCGCAATGGCATTGACCTTAGAACGGTCGACTGAAAAGACGGCAATGGTAGAACTAAGTTCATTCACAACGTAAGCGATATCGAGCGTAGGGTGGAATTCGATGTATCTAGGTCCATCGGGGTTTCCAGTGCTCATTCCACTTGGAAGTACATTGAGTTGTCCTACGATTTCCCCCTTATCAGGATTATACAACATCTCGCGTACTAAGTCCTTTCCTAAGTCAGGTACGTACGCGATATGTCCTTGGGAGGTGTCTAAAACCAACGCGTGAGAATGCGGATCCTTTTGGCGTTCTCGGATTGTAGATTCGTCATTATTGGAATGGTTGCAGCCACCATTTAACTTCGCGGCAGCTTGCATCTTAAATCCTTGCTTTGGATCATAAGTATTCATTATCGCTCCAGTGAAGGCACCTGTCTCAGAATCAATCGGAATGACACAGAGTGTAGAATCCCAATAGTTTGTGACAATCAAATGTTCCTGTTTCCTGTCAACAGTGATGTAACAGGTTGAAGTCCCACCAGCATCTACTTGGCCGATCTTCTTTAGAGATCCCTTGGGAGAAATTTTATAGGCGACGATGATTCCATTATTCATCACATCTTCGGTACAGGTATAAACGACATTAAGCCTCGGGTGAAAGCGGGTAAAGGCGGGATTTACAAGGGGCTGCTTATTTTCAAAAGTGTCTTCATCTGCTCCTACTTTGCCAGAGATGTTCAAAAGGATCATGGACCCATCATTAGGGTTGAACTGATACACGTAAATGGGCAGTTTAGCCTGTGTACCTCGCGGACCATGTGCTGTCACAACATTCAAAAGAAGAAAAAAACAATAAGTCGTGGAAAGAGATACAATGACAGACAACAAAATTCTGAAAAATATCTTTACCCGAACGAAGCAATGGATTTGTTCACCCCTCACGACCACCTCCGCCACCTTCATTCCATACGTACGAAGACAAGAAGGAATAATGAAGAAGGCACCAGTCAACGTGACAACATTTCAATATAGATGGTAAAGATCGCACTCACCAAGACAATCAAAATTCGTGTACGTCGTTACAAAGAACAACTGGGTAAAATCTTCTTCCTGATCTTCTTCCTGCAAAGAGAATCTTCCATTCATCTGCTGAACAGAGTTATAGTTACCGTCGATGATCGGTGATACGTGCTTGTTAGGAGCCATAATGTTTGTTAGTTGTGTTGAAATGTGTGTCAATAAAGGATTTATGTATTTGTATTTTTTATGAGGACCTTTCAACTTTCAACAGAAAGAGTTCTACATGTACCAATGTACGAGCGTAGTGCCAATGGTCCCTTCAAAACATCAACACTCATTCACGTTTTTCACTTTTCCGCAACATATTTCTTCCACTTCTCCCCACGACTGGTGTCAAGAGAGAACATTATAACGTTTTTTTCGGATTTTTTTGTCCGATTTGACACTCCTATTATGCCGCGTCAACGGTTGAAGTTTGACATCTGTCTTTGACACCTTGTGTGTGTGCAACTTTTTTCGGTCTGCGCTATGCACCCTACGCAAAATACGCAACGCTGTCCTTTTCTAACTATCGCTGTGGTTTACGTTAGCAATCCCGCCTTGGTGTACGATGTACGACTCGTACGTGTGCAGTGTACAACATGATCGTACGTAGTCCAATCCAACTTGTCCCTTCAAGATACTAATGTATACAGGTATATACCTAAATTGATTATTTATTATATATGCGCAAGATGAAGGAGGGCGGGATTGTATTCAAGATGGTAGGCACAATGATGATAGGAGATAGAATCGAATGATTGCGCATTCTTTTTTGGCGATAACGAATACATTTATTTTGCATTACAAAAAGAACCAACTTAGCGATTCTCGCATTTACGTTGAAGAGAAGACTTCGTACAAAAATATCACATCTTCCTCTAGGTCAATCTTTGATCGTGCATAGTACCGTTGAGGCAAACTAGCGTATGATTTGAGCGAAATCGAATAACTTTCAGGATATTTTTGTACTATCAGAAATGTTCCAAAGACTGTTTGACTATGATTTTTATTTCATGTCCTTGTAGTTTCTTTTAGTCCTTGACCGTAGATGAGATGCCCACACGCGTTCCCAAGATTCGTCTTCGACCATTCTCGTAGCATCAACTGTACAGAAATTTTTTTCAACCGAAGCTGTTCTGAAGGCGGCCCGATGTTCATGCAATGTTTCGTTGTTGACATGTCCAAAGATTAGCGACTCGTACTTGATGGACGATTCAAGTAGCCATCTTTCCTGATCTTTAGAAAGACATTTTCTGAAATATTTGCTTTCGTTTTCTACTTTATATCTGTGAATTTTGATTGCAATCTTCACATTTTCAAGAGATAAAGCATCATTTAATATGCCTTCATTATAAGCGGCTACCGCAAGCAGAAGATCGTCATACCCTACTGCCTTCTCTGCATGTATCGATGTTCCTATTCTCTTGCAGAACGTACATGATTCATTCATGACCATGAAATCACAGTAAAATGATGCCATCAGATTTTCTTGCCTTGAGTGAATATTGAAAACTGAAACGTTTCCAAAAGATTTGTTTAATCTATACGCAACAGCTTGCGTAGGATGAATTTCGTCCGCAGGATGCCCCCAGTCGCGAATATAAGAAGATCCTGCTCTTTGCATATCATCTAGAAACCCAGCAAAACCTTCTAGAGGCGAATACAAAATATGCTTCCAATCTTGTTTTTCAACGAGGAATCGAAAAAAATAATACATATAACTTGGGAGCCAAAGAAAAAATCTTCGATACGTAACCGAGGAGATGATATTCCACCCCTTCTGACTCAGATCACGTAAAAGGTCTTCATTGATTAACATACATTCTGCGCAAGAAACGGGCATCGTCAAGAGTATAGCGCTCTTACCCCTAGGGATTTGATCAAGACAATTCATGAAAATCGTCTTATCAAGAAATGTCTTATCGCCAAATCTTTCATCTTGATAAATGGATTTATCAATTTCCTCAGAAAACTTATCCTTACAAAGTTTATTTAAATATATGTAGCCGTCACTGGATTTATAAATGCAACAAACTACCATAATTAGGTGTAAGTCATACGTAATGAATTGAATCCCTTGACCTACCGTGTTATTCGCTCATTATCATAAGTTTCCAACATATATTCTAACGTAGCAGACGCAGATCGAACGATCGGAAATATAATTATCAGATTTGGATTCGTCTGACTACTTAAGGCTGATATATTTGTTGGATACGTAATAGAATCATCTCGATTTCTCGTTCCAGGAGGAAGAATGTTCACACCATCGAAGTTATTTTTTGTCCAACCGCGATCGATTTCCGTATGATCATCATAGAACACGGTACTTTCGTTCAATCAGGGATAATAAGCAACGCAGTCGAAATGTGACAAAAATAATTCATTCAATCGAGCATTGCCACATACCTTAAGGGAAGCAACATTATAATTATCGCGCAGGTTATCATCAAAGCGAGTACATTAAAACTGCCATATCTTGCTTTTTTAGTTCTTATCGAGAACTTTGCCCCTTCTTTCAAACTGTTAAGCGTAACCATTGCGCACTATACATTGATTGCATTGTTCTTGAATATACGTGCCGGTATGAATATGTAACCTATCATCGGCACAATGATTGATTGTGTTCCTACGTACAAGCAAAAGGATCAACGGATGCGTTAACTCTGGTCTGGAGAGAGCACAGCAGCAACAAAAAATAATGTGGAAATGACAAAAAGTTCACAACTGCTTCGGATAATGTTCGTGTAGAAGTTCGGTCATTGTCATCATAAGATATTAGATATTAGGCGTTAAGAAACATTCTTCAACTGCACGTGCACGTGCTTTGACTTTGATTCGATTCGTTGATGTCCTCCAGAATTGCTGTGTCACGTGTCACGAGAATCAGAATTTTCAATTCACGTCAATCACAGAAAGAGAACTTTTGAAGAGCATTTCCTACAACTCTATTCATAACGTCGAAGTTTTATCTGTTGCAGAACATCTAACTTAAAACAAATCACTACTGCCATCGCGATGATCGTCGAAATATTAAAGCGTGTTGCCCTTGTTTCGGTAGGGACGGTGCTTGCATCCGCAGCTATTCTGCCGAAGATTTTGATCCATCCTTGGGTCAATTATGCCTACACATCAGTGCCTCTTATCAAGCTCCCCGTTATTCTTCATGGATACTTGCAATTAAGCATAGCATTTGGGATTTACATTGGAGGACTCATGGGTATGTTTACAGGAGAGGCCAAGTACTTGATAGCTGGTGTTTCGATGTGGGGTTTGACTTCGATTCCATCGTCATTTCACGGAGGACGAGGGAAGAAGATTCAAGAAAAAGTTAAGTCGAAATTAACTAGCATGAACCAAGATAGAAGGAAGCTTACCCCTATCGCAGTTCAGCGATTGAAGAAGGTTGGTAGTAGTCACAAGTTGAAGTGTCTATCATGAGATGTCCCATACTGGTGAACGTTGGGATTAAATTTTCGATATCGATAACATATATTTAGAATGAATTGTTTGAGTATGATGTTTGGTAATAAGGCTGGTTCTTAGCATCGTGGATGGCGTGGACCAACTGTCCCTGGAAAAATGACAGTTCATCCATCTGGTTCTTAGCATCAAATTGAAATATGGATGGCTGGCTCGAGACATCACACATGATTCTCCAAACACCTCAAAAATAAATCTTAGCCCTTTTTTTATTACATTCATAACTCCTCTCCAGCATCGACGAGCACCTCCACACTTTTGTTCAGCTTCCTTCCCGTACCGAAATTTCTATTTTACGAATCATTCAGTATGTCTTCTGGATATTATTATGCTTCTGATTCAAATTCTAACTAACAACTCAAATTTTCTTCATGCATATCTCCTCTCTTTGCCGTGTCCTAGAGAGATCTGATGCGTTTAAATAGAGTAACTTCCAACCCCTGAAGAAAGGATACCACTAACTAAGTAGCAAGTGAATGTCGGAGCATTGACTCCATATAAATTAGTCATAGTCAAGTATTCCATCATGCGAATGCTAATGAGTTTTCGATAGCGCTGCAAAATAGGTGATATAAAGAGATATGCCACGAATACAAAAACAAAGAGGATGCAAAGGAGAAGCTTCCATATTGTAAAGTTATTAAAGTCTATTGTAGTCGGAACGATAAGCAATTAATTGTGAAAGATTAAGTCTCTACTGACTGACGTATACTTCTTGAAGCTTTACGTGTTGTCTTCGTTGAGGTTGGATATGATACTTCGAGAGAATTTTCACGGCAAAAACGAATATGTGGCACCTGTTATTCAAGATTATTCGTAGACACTACCATAAACCTAAGTTGACAATACTCGTACATTCATAGTGCTGAAAGGCAAGTCAATTTTGCTCATTCAAAGAGAGAATAATAAATAGATAGATAAGTTCGTCCATCTCCTTTCGATCTAGGGAATTAAAACATATAGATATATTTTCAAGAGCGAAATCTTCGAGTTCAGCAAAGCTGAAACTTAGCTCTTCTCTTGCGTCCTCCAAGCTCGAAACAGATTCACCATTACCCAAA
>Ga0209092_10000751_pt1 | contig 32533 bp, 16 predicted proteins | sample FraStrMetagenome_FD_187446 | JGI IMG/M metagenome (GOLD analysis project Ga0209092, IMG submission 187446) | Marine eukaryotic phytoplankton communities from Arctic Ocean - Fram Strait ARC3M Metagenome (SPAdes) (version 2) | ecosystem: Environmental > Aquatic > Marine > Oceanic | place: Fram...
ACGTCACTAATTAGATAAATTTTAGGCCTTTAATTTGTAATCATTAGATAATTATTTAATTTCTTAGCATTAATTTGTTACATTAATTCCGGAGATGCAGTAATATGATACAATTACCGTTGTTCCACTAAGAGAGAATATGAAAAAGTTAAATGGCACCCAAAAAAAGTTACCAAATTGGCTGTAGAAGACATACGTAAATTTATGTAATATTTTTTTCATATTCGTACCGATAATATGAAAATGATTTGAACAGAAGATCAAATAGTTTTAGGTTGAATGTATTTTTAGAGTGACATAATCGGCTGTGCCCCCCCCTGACCAGGGCGGGCACAATGCCCCTTCCATGAAATGGTTATGTTACTGAATACCAATAAAATTCAGTTTCTTTAAGGTAGGATTCTACACAAAATGAGTATGTTGATGGATAAATCACATGGTAACATTCAGAAGCATTCAACAATCTCTATTTTTGAAGGGAAATTTTGCCTAATAGGTTGAAACTCTGTGTTAAACACTTTTTTGTTCCATCTAATCATGTGCTTTATTTAGATGTAAACATACCAATGAATATAAACCAATTATTTAGACATTATATAGGCTTAACTCATAACCTATTGTTCTAATTGAGATACTCAATTAAGGGCAGTATACCAGAGCTGATAACCCATTGCTTGTTCTCCATGAGTCATTTTCAATGTATTGATTGACAAATGGATTGAATATATACATAACCACAATGTTCTTGTGAATGTGCGAGTACAAACGCATATAGAACTTCTACCACCAAGAGATTAATAGGCGGAATAGAAATCCATAAATGTCGAAAATCAAGTATTACCAAAATAACAGTGCAATATCCAATGTATGACATACTGCTTGAAAATACAAGGAATTCTGATCTTGCTCTTTCAAAAAAGATATTGTGCAAAATTTGAAGCTTACAGTTTTGCACAATTTGGCAGGAATTCTCTTTTTCACAAAACCTCCGGCGGGAATTCCGAGCTTTGGCAGCTATTTCCTGAGTTTCGATATAACAGTTAAATAGAGGTTATTTGTTTTCTAATAAAAACATGTGCATGCATGAATGTAATTCCAACAGACTATCTTACCTTAGTTTTGCGTTTCCGTTTCCGTTCACTTACATTTTTCGCCAATTTGAATCAATAATTATCCATTCTATAATTTAAATTGTGTGCAAATAATTTTTTTTATGGCACATATTGCAAATCAAATATTAGGTCAGTAAATTGATGGTAAGTACACACACTAAGAAATATATTCTAGCAGTAATAGGGATTCGTTTAGTATATCCACAAGCATAGTTTGGTTACATACATTTCAATTGAAAGAACAACTGAAATCGATATCTAAATACTAATACAAAAAATTGCTCTTGTTACAAATATTTAGTAATATAAAAATAATATAAACAATTATTTAAGCATTATATATGCTTGAATGTGTAGCTTTGTTTTCTTTATTTTACTCGAAAAATATGGGGGTCCACAACCGTATTAGACACTTGTACTGAACATTATACTCACAATTTCTAATAGTGACACCGGTGATACATATGTCTTATGCACAGACTATCTAGAATTAAGGGTTGATAAAAAAATTGTAATTTGTGTAATCACTGAAATTGTAGTGGGAACGTCTTTGTACCTTGAAATGGTGTGCCTGAAAGCTTGTTTCAAGGCACCAAACTGCTTAAACCTTTTGTTGCAGGTCTCATGGCGAGACCAGACAATACCCTTTCGTTTCCTCTGTCTTGGAGAGCCACAGAGCATCTCTTTTGGAAGATCAGCAACTGCTAGCTCTCCAGCATAGCCATCATCAACCTCTGCTTGTTCCTTGGCCTTCAAGAGCTTGCCCTTGATGGCAGAGCAAAAAATTAAGATATCTGGGAACCCATACTTAGAGGGTCCATGGACCCAGACAATAAAATCGGTCTGGATGCCAATGCCTGCCTCATACCTCACTCCTGGTTTTGTAAATTTATGGGAATAGTAGGAGCAATTGTATGGCTCAGTAGTTGGAATCCGAAAATAAGTTCCATCTACTGAGACTTTACAAGCCAAACCATTATCATGGAGAAGCTTGTTTTCCATTTAATCTTAAGAAAGGTGAGTCAAGGAATAGAGAAAACAATTATTTTTTTCACCTACCACATCCTTCTTGAGATGTACAATAATGCTAATTATGTACCAAATCTCAGACATGATGGAATGCCTATCTTTTCCTGAAATTGTACAGAGCACCCTGGTGGTTGGGTACACTTTCAAGAAGAAAAGGTGAGTAACATTGATTTAGGATCAAGTTCTACGCTGGTTGCATAGCATATTTTTTTGTATACTTCCTTACAAACCTTTGGCAACACTCCAAAGTTTGCATGGAAGGAATCTCTCCACAACATGTTTGAATCATTTTGAAACACTTGACTGCCAAATACTTCAAAGTGAAAGGTAGTCACTAAGTTGCATATCGGATTAGTTTTCATGTTGTATTTTTTTCGATGATGAATTTGATGAGAAAAAAACAAATAAAATTAAGAAAATACTAAGGATTTATCAAGGTTAAAAGAGTAGTTTACCATTATTGAAGGTATTAATGTTTGAGGCATTTAGTAATTTATTTAGACAAAACTTTCAGACATCTATAAATTGGCTTAAGTCTACAAAATAGAAGATATCCTACATCATTAGATATTACAATTCTCGTGCAAAAACATTTTTAGCCACTTTTTTTATCAAGATGTTGTCTAAATCTCATCAAAAAAATATTTTTGTACGAGGTTTTGATACTAAAAGTTCAACTTTTTAGACAATTTGAACAACTTTTAGACAACTTTTAGACAACTTTTAGTTTTAGACAAAATGGTGTTTTCCAAGAGCACACCGCTCCTTTGATACTGTCTTATTTGGCATTTTCAATGTCAAAGTATGTCTCAAGATACTAGCAAAGCATTTTGCCATAGTGGTCAATGCAAATCATATAATTGGAGAAAACGCTGAGGAAGACGATTTATAAGATAGGAAAACAGCAACAGAGTAGTAATCTATTTGTAAAAAATAATCTATAAGAATGTAAACTAAACATAGACTTATTTTTCAATGATTCAATTTAATTTATTGATCTAATCCATCCAAAAATATGAATGAAGAAATATTTGATTGCTTGTTTTTGTCTTGACTAGAAATCCCATTCTTCTTGGTATCATTGATTTAATGGATTTTCTCATTCAAACATTTAAATAAAACAATACAATTCATGTGGATCAATTTTATGATTTTCAATACTTAAATTTCACTGATTGTTTTAATGAGATTATGTGATGATAGCTATTTGATTAGCGACGATACGTCATACGAACCTCATATTCCGTTACAAGATATTAGTTTGTATTGTGACTATTACAATACATTAAAAAGCCTTTTTTTGTCTATCTACTTTTATTATTTACGAACAATTTGGAAATGGATCCTTCTGCATTGTCATTAATTTTTACAATACAAAATCTATTTTGATGAGAATCTGAGAACAAACAGGTCGCGGACACTGTTTGGGGGAATCCGGTAGACTCGGTCTATCGTTTCCAGTTGGTTGCTGATGTAAGTCGCGGACTTTATCAAGCGTTTAGTGTGGCTCTATAACCTGATATAGTGTAATAACTAGATAACTATTATAAAGTGAGATAGGTTATTACTACTACTATCTCCTACATACGACATGTACTACAACAATTTTATCATAGATATATGTTTTACACAAATCCCGGGGACGGGTGCTTTACGTCTATACCACCCACCCCCTGAGACACGACTAAGCTGAAATTTAATCAAACAAGCAAATTCAAATGCCCTTGTAATTTGTCACTTTAGATCTGCGATCAAATTACCTATAGCAATTCTCACAATGCGAATCACATGGAAAGAAGAATCTTATTTAAAAATAATAATCTACTACACGTCGAATTGGTAATAAATCAAGTGCTCAAGTAAGTGGAAGAAAAGGAGAATGAAAATGTGACCCTAAGTGACGAGCTCAATATTTGTCATTTAGACTCGTTGTGAATTTTCCCATTTCTTTCGTGTATGAAAATGCTTACATTTTACATGTGAGTAGATGTGTTTTTCGTAAATAATGTCATAAACTAAGCTGATCATGATATTTGCATTTATGATGCGTACTAAAATAAATGACTTTTTTCATTCCTGCCAGCAGTTCTTACACACATTGACCTGCAGACTCCAATACTGAATAAACGTAAGCTCTCATATCCGACTAACCTGCTCGTGAAAGAAAATTCCACAACGAAACAGAAAGGTCAAAGCCGCTAATTTTATTTCAAATATTACCATTGCAATGATGAGCACCCTAGTTTAAACAAATAGAGAGACTGTTAAAAGGAAAAAGGACACATATTGAATCTATCTTTAGATTATCGGAAGAAAATGCAATCAAATGACGACTCGTTCGATTTCCCTTCCCCAGCTGGTCCATATGATGAGTTTGATGAGACCAGCCAAGTGGAAATGTTTCAAGATGAAGCTGTACCTTTAATGGTATTAAACGAAGTGGCACAAGAATGCGTCGATACTGACAGTCATGAAAGGATGAGCGATGCAGAAGAAGTACCCACGACACGACTCAGCTTCAAATGGTCAAATAGTTGGAAATCTAGCAAATCGCGCCTAAATTCGTTAAGACCACGAAATAAATCTAGAAACGACCTTGTTTATTTGCAACACACACTCGAGGCATTAGAAGCGAAGCAAGAAAATTCTGAATACAAAAAGCTCGGATATGATGAAAAATACGAAGAGAATGGTTTGGCGCGAAAAAAAAATAGAATCATGATTCATTTCGGACAGTGGAAAAGATATAGTGTATCATCAGTTTCGAAAGCAAAGCAAACGTTTTCACGCTTTTGTGCCAGATTCCCAAACTATCTTTTACAGTTTCATATGCTGAGACAACCAACCAAGCAAACAAAAGACATTTTCTTTCGAACAAATTCCAGGATAAAACAAGCGTTTTACTACTCATTTTTGGGTCTTTCCATCTCCTTGTTGGTTGTAACATTATTAGCATCCTATGTTGTAATTGATTTCCTCAGAGACGCTGAAGAAATGTGTAGACCGCCTCAATCTCTGTACTCGAGACAATTTGTCGGGCTTCAGTCTTCTCGTACTTCTGAAGAGAATTATAAGGTACCACCTAGACCTCTAGTTGAATACTATATACACGGAAGAGGAAATGGGCACTATTCTCGGAGTGTTGCTATAATTAAGAAGCTAAACGCTGAAGGGATAGACGTCCGAATGTTTATTGGTCGAGCTGTAATGTGGAAAGAAGTAAATGCCATCAACGACATGGTTGACGTTGATAAGGAAGAAAGCATTGAAGTAAATACAGAAAACAAAGAAAACATATTGGATATAGTTACTGACGCTGAAAAAGCTAGGAGAGTTGCAAAACTTATTCTTTTGGGGAATGATACCAATAAAAAAGTGAAAGAGAACAAGGATAAAACAGAAGATACATTGCATCTAATCTTAAACTCTATACCTTGGGAACATGAAAAAATATTACAACTTAGCATAGGTCTTAATGATGTTGAACCAGAAGATCAAAATAATATTGAAACACAAGGAATTACTACAGCAATTTCCGTGACATCACTTATTCCAAAGCTGACAATATTATCTTCTATTTCACTTGCAGTGGATCGAATTAATGGCGATTGCGAAGTTTCTCGCCAAGCACATCGATACCCTGATCTCGTTGTCGTGGATGGAGACATACCAGGTATGATACGGGCAAAGTTAGGTAGAATACCCAGTGTATCTATATCCCATGGTCAGACATTCTCAATCGCGGAAGAGCCCAATTGGAAAAGTAAAACTTTTGACTTGGCGGAGGCATGGAAAAAGCAAAGATGGAACAGTTTGCCAATAACAGTCTTTAGTGATTGGAGCATTGGGACAAACTTTGTACCTCTTGAAGTGAAAAGCGATGATTCCATCATAGCAAAGCCCCCATTTCGAGCTGAAATTAAAAGAATGGCCAAAGTTAGGAAAATGAGAATACAACGACATCACAATGCAATTGATTTTTACGGAACAAGACCAATTGCAAAGAAACGTAACAAGCTAGTGTTATGTTATTTCAGAGATAAAAATGGCAGTAGCGTTGTAGACATACTATTAAGTGCAGGTTATGATGTAGTAGAATTCCATTCTGCAAAAATCAAACCCGGAAAAGAGATAGGAAAGCAATGGATGCTTACTCCAGATATGAGAGAAAAGGCCCAAGAAGAAATCAATTCTAGAAGAGAATTATCGGCGTCAATAGAATCTGAATCTAATTATAGTGATAACTCAAACAAAGAAAAACTAGATGGTATTTCGCCCGATCCTAAAGTGGTTGATCAGCCATCACCTGAATCCGAAATAGGTACACAAAGTAAAGCATTGCTTGATATGTTAAATGCTTCATCCGATGCACCTAGAAGTATTAAAGTGTACGATAAGAACTTATTTGTAGCTTTTATGGGTATAGTGGATGGAATTGTCGGTTCAGGAGGAAGCCAATTATTGTCAGAAAGTATATATGGCCGCATCCCTATGTTAGCTTTACATCGAGTCGAAGACGCAGAACAAATGCTGAATATAGCGATGCTACAAAGAAAGCGAGAAGAGGCTTTAATACAAATGAGAAATATCAGTAGCAGCGCTAGTGAGAAAAACGCCCCACCAAATACATATGGAACTTCTATCGAAACATTTTTGTCAATACACTCAGAGAATGTTCATACAGCTGAAAAAGAAGAAAAGATCAAAAGCGATAACGTTAGAGTGAGACTCGTTAATGATGAAAGTATTTCAAAACTTGAAGTTACTGTCGCTAAAAGAGAAGTCAAACAGTTTTTTGAGGCAATCGATCAGAGCGTTGTCAGTCAGAGCTATTACAGTGATGCTTTCCATATGCTTCATGGTGTAGAAAACATAGATAAATGGGGGAAATGTGAAGAAAAAAATTTTGAGTCGCCTTTACCAAATAGCTGGTTTGATGAGATGCATGATGCATCTGATATACTTTTCGAAATCATAAACGAAGTTTTTTGAAAACATAAAAGGACTGTATTAGATTAAAATAAAAGAAAAGAAAAAAAAGAAAATAGTAACTATGAAAAAAGGTTAATCATGTTCAAGTTTTTTTCAATGCACAAAAGAGCTTTTATAAAGCATCAATTTATAAAGAATACCTAATTTCTAGCGATCTAATATCCTGCATTCCTTCATCTATTTCGCTTATTTTTTGATGTTTGAAAAGCTTCTTAATCATTGGTTCTGAATCATATGAAAAGATGATGACTTTTTCCAAAGCTCGCCAGAAGTATCGTTTTACAAATCAGATTTTAATTTTTCAAGAGACGAAATCATCCAAAAAATTCAGAAAAGAGAATTATTCCACACAGCAGTCGATCTCTCATAATATTAGTTACAGGGCCAACATCGTTTTGCGCGAAAGCCATGGATTGTCCTAAATATTTTTGCCCAATTAAGTAAAACTGTATATATTAATTAAAAGAAATATTAAGCGATTTTATTAGTATTATATACCTACACAAAATTGAATTATTTCCTCTATGTAGTTCAACTTGATGATAAAAATCTCAACGGCAGAAAAAATTAAGCTGTCAAGAATTGTCAGATGCAGCACTTCTTGTTCTTCGATCAAAAGTAATACTTGAAGGCTTTAGCAAAACGACAAAGCCAAAACTAAAATATTACATAAAGGCATAATGACGAAACATGCAGGTGGTGATTATCAATCTGCTTTGGACAACTCTTTGCACTCACAGATTGGCCCTTATGATGAGATGGAGCATCAAGATCCTCAGGCTTCAGCTAACAATAAGTTGAGCCCCAATATCTTTTACAATCATAATAAGAAAGAAGAGCAAAAACATGACCAATACTACAAACCAACAAAGATTTCGGAGAGAGGACATACATCAAGAACATATAGTGAAATTGGTGCGAGCAAACATCACAGCATAAAAGGTATTTCTAGTGAATATTCGCGTCGATTTGAAACAATGAATGGAATGGCACGAAGAAAAGCATCCCTTACAAGTGACGATAAAAATAATGACATGTTGAGACCTCGAAACCGATCTGGATGGGATAGATTTTCAGATACAAATATGCGAAAACCGTCGAAAATGGATATATACAGAAGCATAGATTTTGAAAGTGAAAACCAAAAGTACCAAGAAAATGGATTTTCAAGGAATCGCAACATGGTAATGATTCAGCTAACTCAGTGGAGAGAATATAGTCGAAAACTGAGAAGATGGATTCGTTTTGCATACAGACAAAGTCGAGTTACCTTCTGTTATCCTCCTTTGCCTCCTCGGCATTTGATTATAGGAATACCGTCTATATTGTTATATTTCATTAATGCAACTTTCTCCTACATTATGAGTATCTTCTCTTGTCGTCGAAGCAAACGAACAAGTCGATGTTTGAATTTATTTTGTTACGCTTTTACTTTGGCAGCAATTATCGCCTCGGTTGTTGTCATCATAGTCGTAAATAGTTTTTTCTCTGATGCAACCAAAATCTGTCGCCCTCCAAATAAACTGAATTCATTTTCAAATATAAGCCCTAGTGTAGAAGGGCAGCCTCGTCCCCGTCCTCTTATTGAATATTACGTCCATGGTAGAGGAAATGGTCATTATTCAAGAAGTATAGCTATAATTCGGAAGTTGAACGCAGCTGGAATTGATGTCCGAATGTTTATTGGGAGAGCAAGTATGTGGAAAGAAATTCAATCTAAGGGAAGCTATAAAAAAGAAATGCCTAAAAACACATCTGTTTCAGTTCTTTCAAAATATGCGAATGAAGCAAGACGAGTTGCTAAACTTATTTTATTCAGTGAAGAAACGGGGTCATTACTACATGATTTAACAAGAGAAAATACAAAACCCACTGAAGAGCTAAATCAGCTCCAAGATTTATTTGATGAACTACCTTGGGAAAATGAATATGCGCTGCATTACAACTTTGCATCGCAAGCTGAACTACCTTACCTTAATCAGAAAGATCATCAAAGTAATGATGAAACTGCAGGAACAACTACAGCAATATCTGTTGCTTCTCTCATACCCAAACTCACGTTTTTATCAACAATATCACATGCGGTTGAGCGAATTAGTGGAGACTGTGATGTATCGCATCAAACATCAAGATACCCTGATTTAGTTTTATCAGATGGTGATATGCCAGGTATGCTAAGGGCAAGAATAGGGAATATTCCTTCTGTCTCAATTTCGCATGGAACTACATTTGCAGTCGCAAAGACAGGCTGGAAAGGTAATGACCGCCATTGGAAGAGAGCATGGTTTTATCAAATTGTGCTGAATATGAGTACTGGATTCTTTAGTGATTGGTTTATTGGTACAAACTTTATTCCCTTGGATGTGAAGAATGACTATGCCGTTATTGCCAAGCCCCCTTTCAGAAGAGAAGTACTGGATGTAGCCAAAATACGAAGTCTGCGAAAAAATAGGAATATAGAAGGAAATGAGATAAGTGAGGGTGAACTAGGAGCGACGAAACGTAACAAATTAGTTTTATGTTATTTCAGAGATAAGAATGGGATTCAAGTCGTCGATGTGCTCCTGGAGTTAGGTTTTGATGTCGTTGTATTCAATCCTGCCGGAGAAGAACAAGTCAAAGAAACTGGAAAGCAATGGAAAATGCCATCAAGGAAGAGGGAAGGAGTGGAAATTACTTGGTCTAATTCTGATCCTAACAATCATCATTTTGATATACTCGACTACAGCTTGAATTCATATTCAGACACTACTGCCTCAGATGCACATGACGAGAAGGAAGATTCTCAATCGAACACGCATGATTCTCATAGAAACCTTCATGAGCTCTCATCTCTTGAAATCGATAATCATCTTTCTCACACAGTTGATCGGAATACTCTTCTTCAGATGTTTAGTTCAACATCCAACGAACCAAGAGTAATAAAAGTATACGACAAAAACTTATTTGTTGCATTTATGGGTATCGTGGATGGTATAGTAGGTTCAGGGGGTAGCCAATTGATATCCGAAAGTATTTATGGTCAAATCCCAATGCTCGCGTTACACCGAAACGGTGATACAGAGCAAATGTTAAATATAGAAATGTTACGGCGAAAGCGAGACGAAGACATAGAGATTTTGATGACGAAACAAGATCACTTAAAAAATGAATTACAACACAGTGCAGATGGAAACAATCATTTAGCAGACGTTCTTAAACTTCCAAAAGCAGATCTTCCTCCAGAAGTCTATGGAACGTCCATAGAAACATTTTTATCGAACTTCTCAAAGGGGCACAGTGCTCCAGAAGTGACGAAAGAGCAAACATATCATAATATTCGGAAATCAAAGAAGGAATATAAAAAGATCTTGCGAGGTGAATCTGTACTTGCACGAAAGGAGCTTCAAGGATTCATTGATGCTGTTAGAAATAGCGTGATTAGTGAAAGCTACTATAATGACATCTTTCACTTTTTAAATTCTCCAGACGATCAAAGCACAGCTAAACGGATAAAGGAGCCAAATCGTGAAAATGATTCTCCTTTTCCGAATAAATGGTTGGATGGGATGCCTGATGCTGCTGAAGTTATCATTGAAATCGTACATGAATTGGCATAGGCTTTCAGTTCGTTAAGATTATAGTTGTGAATTAAATATAGTGTTTCTGTTCAATACAAATAATTCTAGATTACTCTTCTTTTATACCGTTTCATCTTCTGAGTTACTGGTGATTCAAAGATTATATTCATAAATTATTTGTGACGAAAGGACACAAAGATTCACCAAGAACTCGATAACCACTAGGGGAGAAATGTAAGCCATCTGGTGACCATACGTCTTTTTCACCATCATGATTTCCGAAATTAGTGATAGGAAACGGTGCGAAAAATGACTTGCCCTGAGAACTATCACAAAAATCTTTCAAAGACGTGTTAATTCCTTCAGCTAGGTTTCTTGCATGAGTATTCGATGCCTGCCATGAACTTGGAGGAATAGAAACTGCTAAAGTTGGAACGCCCAAATTATGAGCAGCTTTATGTAGCTGAATAATAGATCTGGTAATTTTACTTGGATCTGAATCCGTAGGTGATTGATATGCCATGTCATTTGTACCAGATAATATAATAGCAAGATCCGGTTTGAATGTGGCCTTATTGATATGGTAATTTAGCCCTTCATTTGAATTCAAGTTATCTACCATGCTTGAAGCTGTCCAACCAGGAAGACCAAACCAATTTACTTTCCACTCTATACTCTGTTTCTTTTGTTGCAATAATTTTTGAAGATGTGGACCATATGGAAATAATTCGAAGTGAGGTGGACTTGTTCCAGCTGTTAAACTATCCCCATAGCAGAATATTTGCTTGACGCTTGTATTAGACGTATTTGATATTGCCATTGAGGATGAAAACAAAGTTTGATACAGAATAACCCTAAAGTTCACCATTGAGAAAAGTTGTGGAAACATTGATTTAAAAGATAGACTACTCTTGAAAATGTCACAATCTTAAGATCTCTCGCATTTATTTAAAGTTTCTTTTCAATTAACTTTGCCGTACAAATAATATGATCATTAAGTATAATTAGTATTCTTTTTTAAGCTACTTAATTAGCATCAGCTTTGACACATACATATTAAAATTCGGTGACGTAGCACAAGCGAAAAAAATCAACCGAGGTTTTTTCAGCAACAAATTTGGCGCGTTATTATTATTGATATTTCTTATTAATCCATTACCATCGGTCTGTGACGAGGAATGAACTTAATCGGGAGTTCTTCCATCATTTTGTAAACCAATGTGAATAAATTGAATATCATATCGACAAACGAAAGCACAAAAATATGTCTTTGAATAGTTCCCAAAAAGAAGCTGATAAAGCCCTAATGGAGGACCATGTCACATCTACTAACAAATCTCGTCAAACTGCTGCATCATCCAAATCCAAGCCCATTCGAAACCCTTACAATAAAAAAATCATCAAAAAACAAAACACTAAATCTGCTCCAATATCACTACGACAAATCATCAAGAAAAATTCAAAGCTTACCGTTGCTCCCGCCACCGAAACGCAGAAAATGTTGCAAAAAATGATGCAGGACACCAAAAAGAAAAGTCTCTCGAAGTCTTTACAGAATAAAACATCTTCCAAACGAAAGATCTTATCCACTGTTTCCAAAATGTCTTCATCGAAATCCTGGGCTGGAACGATTTGTAAATCTGCATCAACAGGTCAATTCAACTCATCTCGCCATACACCTTCAATATCGAATGTCGTGTTGGAAAAGTCAAGGCATAATCAGTCACGAACAACTTATTCTGCTTCATTAGAATCTGCAAAAATTAGCACAGCTTTAAATGTTGACGAATTTACTGTATCATCTACAGTACAAAGGGACAATAAAAAAAAGCGAAAAATTGAAAAGCATGTTTTGAAGCGATGTCGTGAAAGAGCTTTGCAAATACATTTGGAAGAGAAGAAGCGAGAGGGTCTTCTGAGTCAAGAAACAAATGTTCAAGCTTTTGTAGAAAATCAATGTATAAACAGAAATAGATCAAGCATATCAACTAGGAAAACCTCTATCAATCATGGCAAAATAGATATCAAAGAAAACAATTTACAAGAAAAATCAACATCCATAAATAATCCATTATCATTGAATATAACAAAAAAGAAAAGGTCCCCAAAGAATCCTATAATTCTTTCTTCATTTGTAAAGAGTCATGAAAGAGTAATGTCACCAAAAATGACCTTGCGAGATCCTAAAATAACATTGACATCAAATAGAGCACTGGACCAAATAGATGAGGCTAGTTTAGAAGCAAAACCAAGAAATGCATATATAAACACGCAAATGGAAAGACAAAAGAATCATACTGGAGAGTTCTTATCGTCAAGAAATATTACATCAATAAATCCAATTAGACATGAAGCAAATCTTTACAATTCCTACACAGAAAACAAATCATCCAATTCCAAAAAGAATGTACAAAGCAAAAAAGGAAATGATAATTTTGTGAAATTGAACATGCGTAATTCCTCAGGATCTTGTAGAGGAGCAAAAGCAAAAAGCAGATACCAAAATCTTCATAGGAGTCGTCAAAATGCAGCGCAGTCTCGGCCACAAGATCGAGAGAGACCGATGACATCTTCTATGAAATTCAACGAATTAAGTTTTTCTGAAAACATAAAACCAACTTCAAAATTAGAAGTTACCTCGACTGGTACTTCAAAATCAAAAATGAATTTACTATCTAATGCAAATGTTACAATTGATCCCGTCGATGATTATCTGGACGGCGTCTATCATGGCACAAAACAACCATCCAAATCTTTAAAGAATGACGCATCCAATCTTTGTTCTATGTCGAGACAGTCATATGTTGGGGAAAAAACATTTTCTAAACGTAAAGATATTCCTATTTGTTCCAGGCATCTCCGTCCATGTAAATTGATAACTGTGAAGACGAATAAATCTGGAAACAAAGGTCGCAAATTTTATGCCTGTTCTCTTCCTAGAGGAGAACAATGCAATCATTTTGAATGGGCAGAGGACACTATATCTGCTGTACGAGACGCTATTCTCAAATCATCAACTCACTCCGGTTTTGTCTCTAGGCAAGTTTCAATGTATGCGCAAAGATTTCGGAGTTTGACTATTCCTGAATTAAAAACAGAAGCAAAGAAACGGGGTTTAGCCAATTTGGGAGGGAAAAAGGAGCAGATATTGACAAGACTGCTTATATGGATTAGAGATGAAGTCGTAAAGGGAACAAAGACGACCAGTGAAACTTGCAAAGAAAATAAGATAAATAAGGAAGAAGAAGCAAATTTGGCATTGAAAGAAATCATGTCACCAAACAAAAATTTATCGTTATTAAGTAATGACACTATGAATGCCTCTATGAATTGTTTCCAATGCCCAGTCGAAGAACTTTCACATTCGGAAGAAGAATTAAGAAACGAATTTGAAGGCAATTATTCAAGTGATGACGAGACCGTGGAAACAGAAGAGGATCTTGAAATTGTTTCAGATGCGGAAGAATTTGGGAGCAATGAAAAAAATATAATTGACGAAGGCGATAAAAATGACGATTCATTACACGAAAGTCTTCGTGCCCTTTTTGGATATAAAGATTTTAGATTTGGACAGGAATGGGCTATTCGCAGATGTTTGTCAGGTAAACGTACTTTGTTTGTTGCTCCCACTGGTATTGGAAAATCGTTGTGTTACACCTTGCCAGCTGCACATTTGGATGGAATTACTATAGTTGTGTCACCTCTTGTGTCTCTTATACAGGTAAGTAATTTCTCTCTTCTGATTTGTATTAAAAAAATTCTTCTCATCAATTGTTTGCTGTTAATATGCAGGATCAACTTCGGCAATTACCGCCAAGTATTCCAGCAGCTACGCTCTCTGGATCTTTATCAAAAGCTGCTGCAGCTACTGTCATTGATGACTTGTTAAATAGTCGACTTAAAATTCTCTTTTTGTCTCCAGAACGCCTTGCCAGTTCTGCCTTTTTACGTCTACTCAGGCCAATATATAACCCCGAGACAAAATGTTATAATAGGCTTCTACCTGATGTATCATTGTTTTGTGTAGATGAGGCCCATTGCGTTAGTCAGTGGGGGCATAACTTTCGTCCGTCTTATTTAAGGTTGAAATCTTTGCTGACAGTCGTTAAGCCTCGTAGTTTGTTGGCTCTTACTGCTACTGCTGGTCCAGCAGTAATTCGAGATATTTGTAAAACACTAGGGATTCCGCAAAACCTAAAGAATCTACACAACACATCTCCTGTAAATTCCATTTGTAAAGAAAACACTATGGCAAAAACAGACGATATTGAACCCCCTTCAATTCATGATACTACTGGAATAAAGATTTTGGATGTATCCAGAGACAATATTGATGTTTTGTCAATGCTGGTAGACAGTGACTCAAACAGGAGACAATTAGTAAGTGTGACATCTTGCTAAAGTTAAAGACAGGGTTTTTCATTTCTAGAGCTAATTTTTTCCCTCTCTTTTTCGCTCACATAGTTATTGAGATTGTTAATTAAACCTAATGGGATAAACAAATACAAAAAAGATGAATTTATTCCTTGTGGGACTTTTTCAACGGGTTCAGTTATTGTGTACGTGTGGCGCCAACGAGATGCGGAAGCTATAGCTGAGCAACTTAGTGGAAGCGGTATACCTGGTGGAGTGGTAAGTAAGCTGAGAAGGATGTAACACCTTTTTAATCATTTTATCTCATCACAGGTGAAATCTTATTTGAATTCCTAGGTGTTTTATCACGGCGGCATGAATGCAGATGCTAGAGCAAGGGCGCAATCAAAGGTAAATGAATATTATCAGTATTGATTTTGTTGTCTACAATATTCTCTCAATCTTCTGCTGCGTTTTCTTCAATCTAGTTCATGCGCGGCAAAGCCCGTGTATGCGTTGCAACAGTTGCGTTTGGTATGGGAATCAACAAATCAGACATATCTGGAATCATCCATATGTGTTTACCACCGAGTTTGGAGCATTATGTACAAGAGATTGGTAGAGCAGGTAAGTTTCAATTTTCCATCCATTTTTTGAAAATCACATCTCAAAAAATTTAATTCAAATCAACGTTCCAAAGGCCGTGATGGCAGAGACGCTATTGCTGTGTCTTTGATAACTACTGAGGATGTTCAGACACGGCTCTCTCTATCTCATTCGGACGGTATTTCACGTTGTCAACTTCAAACATTAATGAGAATTTTACGTAATAATGTCGACAATACAATAACCACTATCAAAAGTATCTCAAAGGATTGTTCCTCTCAAGAAAATAATATTTTAAATACAAACATAGATGTTGCGATTCCTCTTAAAGCAATTGCAGATGCAGTAGACTGTAAATCAGAATCTCTGGAAACAATCTTTTCTATCCTAGAAGATGATGAAGTTTTCGACTCTAGCCTTCTCAGTGTCCGTGGATATTTGTATGATCAGGTTATCATAACTCTGAAGAAACGCTCGCTACAGAAACTTTCTGAAGAAGAGCCACTTGCCAACGCTATTGAAAGATGCGGCACGCGACTCGACGGTAATGACTCCAAATCATCGAAATCAATTAATCCCCTTGAAGTTTCTCTAGAGTATAATGGTGGAACTGCTTCACAACATGGGTATTATGCGTATTGCTTAGGGACATATAGCTTGTCAGTATTAGATTGTGCAAGATATTTGGGACCGAACGCCGAACCTCGTCATATTTATTCAACTTTGCGTAGATTACAAAACAGTGGTGAACTTGAAATTGCAACTGATACATCCCATTCTGGAAGACATTTGCACTTGAGGATGTCAAATAATGGGCTTACCAAGATAAGATCTCGAAGTCAGCACACAGAAGTTAACAAGAAAGAAGTAAATGATTCTGGCTTTGATGAAATCATAAATACTCTGCTAAAACATTTTGATCAGCAAGAAAACAATGCATCAGAAAAAGTGAAAAAAGTGTATCATTCACTTTATAGAATGACTGATGATTACAACATTGAAGAAGATCTCACCAATTCTATCATAGATCCGAAAAAAAAAAGATCGGAAATATTCAACAGTCTTTTGAAGAATTATTTCTCTAGTAAAGAGTCTACTACCGAGGAATCAGAGTTATTGACAGCTGAAGGCGATAAATCATATGTCCAATGTCTATATTCTATAATCGATGAGATTAAACCGAATTCTCGCGAGAGTATTGAATTAAGGAAAGATATAATGAATATGTTGCAAAATCCAGCACTGGAGAGGTTCTCTTGTTGCTTGTCTCTTCAAGTCAAGTTCGGTTCTTCTCAATTCGTTGAGTATACTTCAAGAGCAATAGCAAAATTTTTGCATGGAATAGAATCGCCTAGAACTCCCATGAAAAAATGGTATGTTCACCCTTTATGGGGTAAATGGAAAAATGTATCATTCAACTCTGTACACTCTTCAGTCTTTCAGACGTTGAGGAACTTACATTATTCAGATGCAATTGAATTTTTGAATAAATAAAACACCCATGTTTAAATGTGAATATTTTTTTTCTAGATTCGTTTCATCTATTTCCTCATAATGAACGCTAGTATTTCGAGTGATTCTCAAATACAGAGCAGAGAGATTCACTTCGTTATTCAGCGATTGATAGTTGGAACAAATCAATATGGACTTTTAGTTCTAGTTCCTTTATCCGTTAAAGAATGAAAGAAACGCTGAAAAATGCGGGCATTTCTTTTTTTCAACGATAATGAAATATTATAGTTTATATAAAGTAGGCTCCTCCCATTCACTATCGACCACAATGGAATGATGGGACCGGAAAATTTGGTAATGTCCCCTATGCCCAAACCCAATTTGCTGAAAGATGAAGAGATATGGCTTTTTGACATGCCATGGCTGGGCCTAACCCCCATTTAATTCAACAGCACCGTTTTAAGGATTCTTCAACGATATCAAACTCTTCGTCCCCCTTGCCGAAACGTGACGTTGGTGAAGAAATTTTATCCAGATGGAATATAGTGAGAAAAGTGTCTGTAGCTGCCTATGATTGGCAGAAGACGAACTCTTTTTAAATATATCGTATCCTAGACCAGAGAGAGAAGGCTTGGAATGGGATGAAAGAGTTTACAAACTTTGAGGTCGTGGTATTTCTGTTTGATGGGGTAAGAAGATGTAAATAAATTATTAGCAAATGATTTTGGATTATGCGAGACACGTGACATGGCACTAGCAATTTCACTCTTGACCCCAGTGATATGTTGAGAACTATGACTAATATGAGGGTTGGAGACGTGGAGCAAAGCGAGAGAAAATGGTGGGATTTGCCAGCTTCTGTAAATGAAGATGCTTTGTGTGACCATGATACGGCTGTAGTGTTGTGACATTGGATAAGGATAGTTGGATTTGCATGTGAAAGAGTTGATTGCGTAGAATTAATGGCGACTATGGATGCAAGCAAGGTCATAATAATAGTAACATATTCCAATGAGACGACTTCAATATTTGTTTTTGAACTTCTGGGGGTCAATCTACGAGCCACCAAAATGACAATGGACTAGAATATTCACCTGTACCTTCTATACATGCATTACCCCTGGCTCGATATTGGGACGCAAAAAAAAATTTGGAGTTGTTTTTATAGTTCTTTGGAAATCATGTGTTTTTTCCCAAGGTGCCGAATTTTTCTGAGGAGGTGGCTCAGAGCAAAGTTTTTCTTTTTAAAAATCTACTCTGAAACTAGATCAGTTTGTAAAATGCTTTTTAGAAATGATTGAGAATTTTCCAGATGATTGAAAGGAAAACGTTAGAAACCTTGTTCCCGGTTAGAGTAGGAGCTTCATAAAATTTGAAAGTGGAGATTGAATTTGTAGAAGGCGTCTTCATTGAGCAAATGCCAATAGTGTACTCCAATTGGATTACCATATTTGTCGAAATAATATATACTATATATCCGATCTCATCGAAATATCACCTTCATATCGTTTGGCAACTAAAGCATGGTACCGCAGCTTCCTTCCTTCGCAAATTTCTCTTCTTGTATCACCACTTAATATCTTTCTTTTTCTCGTTGTTTTCTATGGCTTCTTCATGTATTACTCTTTTCTCACATGGGATAAACAATTGGAAAGAAAGCGAGCTAGTCGTGGCGTCAGTAGCTTTCCATCCCATTGTCAGATTCATTATATCAAAACAATCGAGAAAAGCAAAAGAAAATTTTTGGCTGCAGCTACAGAAGAAAAAAAAGACCATGCGTCCTATGAAATAGCCAAGGAGATCATGTCTATTTAAGCTTTTCTCAATATCTTTGGATTTATCTATAGGCACAAAACTACAAAAGTATGCATTCATTCGACCAAGGCTATATGATCCTGCAGAAACGATCGGTAGCCTTTTATTAGGTTACATTGGCTATGCATATTATGCCAGGATAGACGATGATTCTGAACTTGGAGATGCAGCTGGTTCCTTGTTTCGATATTTACCATACGTCGATTCCAATAATTATTATCAAAGAGCTGACTTTTTTGCAGTAGATATTGATCTCAACAGGAAACAAATGATAAAACCGAAGTTCGACGACATAAAATTGATTGCATCTCAAACTCAAACTGTACTTTTTTTATTTGTATCTGGTAATAAGGTCAAGCTCCTCAATTGCTAATGAAGGAATCAACGTTGAGCCAGAAATCAAAGAAAATACAAGCATTCGTAAATTAGAACTCTATAGCGACAGTTTATTACAACTTCCATGGCTTCAGCGGCTTCCAAAAGTCTACTCCATTTTGGGCTTCGACTGGACTTCTATCGCATGATTGGATACCCAAGGTTTGGAATAGTTGCCTCGTCCATGGTGTCATTTGGGCACACTCCAACAATCAAGAATTGATTCCTCATTCTCGCTTCGTCAAATTTATCAGCAAACTTCGTCCATAGAATAGGCCATATTTATAGGCACGGTCTTGCATAGTTTCATGGCATCTAGAGGATCCTCTTTGGCTAGATAAAGATTGCTCAATTATGGAAAACTGGCTGAGTTATGAAAAATTGTTTGGATGAGTTTATTGAAAATTTACTAGGACTCTCTTACCATAGGAGCTTCAAAGGCAGTAAGCATCCTTTTTATAAAATTGTGTATGAAAAAGGTTGTCAAGATTGATTGCAAGTATGCCGATAAGATGGGTACTTGCATCATCAATTGAAGTGTACATTGTTGTGATATAACAGAAGGCCATAACCGCTGCTCTCAAGTATTATAGCAGTTGAAGAAATCACAAATGCAGAAGAAAGAAGTGGCGTCTTAACCGAAAGTGATAGCAAAATCTGCTTGACAGATTAAATCAAATCTCTATTTCTATCACGGTATCATAAATTTAATTACATACTCTTTAGACTTTAAAACCGCCTTTTCTTTTTGAGTTTACCGCCCATATATTGAGTCTTTTTGTTGCTTTTCTTTCTTTTTTTCACCCCATGTGCCGGAATTTTAGCAACCTTTGAAACATTAGAAAACTTCAGCTCAAAAAGAGACCTCATCCGTCGAGTCAAAGAGCTTAGATTCGGTCTATCACATTCTAACTTAAAACTTTTATCATATTTGAAATATTCACCAACAACCCATCCATATATAACTTTAGTCATACCATTTTTCCACCCATAACCACTTTCTTTTCTCACAAAATGTAGACTTTCATCAGCTTCAAAATGATCTTGATGATTATACTTTATAACTTTTTCGAATTTGCACCACCCAACTCGGCTAATACATTCCTGAATACTTGGTTTGGAATCACGGTTGTTGACACTCTCATCGAATATTATATCTTGAAGGCCTGAAACTCCGTCTTTTCCTGATTTTGATTCCAATACCTCGACTTTTTTTCCAATGAGAGAAACAGGTAGATCATATGCCCTTGTCTCAATAGTTTTTTTTCCATCTAATAGAAGGCCAGCAAACGGATCTTGCATTTCGAGTCCAAATCTTTTAGAACTGTTCCATCCATCCCATTCTAGATCCTTTCTGTGTTCATCTTTCTCTGACGATGCGCTTTGTTTTATTGCATTTCTGTTTTGGCTTTGATCAGAATAATCCGAAAATATCTTTGGCATCCATTTAGAATCTCTACTATCAAAGCTTTTACCCCAACATTCCAACGCATTCGCCACAACGAGAAGTTCTTCTGGAGTTCCGCCCATAGGTGAATGCCCTAGATGGTCATTTTTATTTTTCGACAGATTCTCATGATTACATGCATAAATGACTGGAAAGGGTATCGGCCGACAATCCTTATCCATGGAATAAAACACAGGATCATTTTCCCGACTAGCCCAATGATTTCGTTTCTCTGCACGGTCACGAATGCATCCTGATAGGGGCTGATAAATCATATAAAAAGATCTTCGATCTGAGTGTTGTATAGAAGTTTTATCTTCCAGAGATCCCGAACGTTCTAAAATATGCTGTAGGGAAGTTATTGCTTTTTTCCGTTTTTCCTTTAATTTTCGGTCTTTTCGAGAGGGAGATGGTTTAATTGTATTGTTGTTGCTACTTTGATCGCCCTTTCCAACCTTTTCTTCAGCAGCAAATCGTAACAAGTCAAGAACGCTTTTGGTTCTTTGTTCTAATATTGTCCAGTAGTGAAATAATTTGAGGATAGGATCTTTCCAAAACTGTTTTTGAGAGATTAAATTGAATAGAACAGCACAATTCATAAATTCAGTAAAATATTGTTGAGAGCAAAAGTTATAAGAAGAATACTAAGCCAATCCAAAAATAGATGAGAAAAGACGCACTTACACTCCATAAAAGATCCTTATGCCCAGTCCCTTGAACGAAAAATTGCCGTAACCATTCCATCTCAATTTCTGTTAGAAGCATCTGCTCTGTTTTCCAAACCTTGATTCCTTTCTTATGAAAATTGGAACATACAGTTTGACACCTATTTAAAATGAAGAATACATTATGTCCCTGACGTAGTAGACGATGAGTGGAAGAATATCGAATTCCTGGATTTGAAGATAGTTTAGCTTTTTGAGCTGATTTTGTTATGTTTGCATTGGTAGTATTTTCAGCCAAGACAGCGTGTTGATGATGATGATTGAAATCTTCTAATAGATAATAGGCAGACCCGGATGGTAAAGATACTGAAATAGGAGGTGGTGCTTTCGATTTTGATACATCTGATTCACCATTTTTTTGTAAAGATGAAGAGTATATTTCATCAGAAACATTGGATGACGAAAAGGAAGAAGAAGACACATTAGGACCTTCAGCATTATGAAGTACACGCAAAGCAACTGACCACTGTCTTGAGACATTGATGTTATCGTTCTGATTATGTTTACTTAATTGCTTTGTTTGAATAGAATTGGTACGAATATCATTGGATATGGATGGAGAAGAAATAGTATGATATACAGCAATGGAGGAATAATGCTCAAGGCATGAATCAGCATGCCAAGACACAGAGGTTCGTGGAATATCATTATTAGTTGTAGTTGATGGATTATCGGAAGTTGAGGATAGCTTTTTCGATGACATGGGTTCCATTTTTAAATCATTTGAATCTACCATACGATTAATCAATGTTACATCAAAGCATGCTCTTCCACGGATAGTAAATAAATCTGAAATGTCCTCTTCATTTTTTTTCTTAATTTGAAGGGAGTGTTTTTGAGATTCATATATATATCTTTTAGGAGATGTTTTCCTCTTTTTATCTAAATCTGTCAAATGAACTTTTGTCCTTTTTGTTAATGTAGTATTCAGCTCTTTCATAGTAGTAAGAGCGTCTGCCAAATTTATTTTCTTCTTGCGATTTTGTTGATGTTGATTACTGTTACTCCAGGGGTGAGAAAACATTCGCAAACCCAAGTATTTATAAGTCGTCCCTTCTTCACCAAGCAAACATCGTGTGACGTATGTTTTTGCACATTTGGTGCCTAAACCAAAGGGTTGAGTAATATCCCATCGAAAATAATTAGATTGATGCATTGTTTCGAGAGCTTGTTGAATTTTTTCATGGGGAAAGTCTTCTGGATTTATAGATGTGGAAGAATTACTCATTTTCTTCCTTTGGCCTGTAATGAGAGAGGTATTTGGAATAGAAGTAAAAGAGGTAGAAGGCAAGTCACAAGCAAATCCTTGGTAGCAAGAATTTATCGAATCCTGAAATGCTTCCTTGAAAGGACCTTCATTTCTTAAAAATACGGTAGATTCATGTTTGACATTCGCTTTGTTTTCCTGTTGAAACAAATGACCTGGATGGTTTTCAAAAGGAAAAGGAAGGGGAAAGATTTCTTCTTTCTTGCTTCGAAAATTTCCAGTTCGAATTATGGGCTTTCTCTCCTCTGAAGAAACTTCTTTCTTTTTTTGCTTGTTGCGTTTACCCATTTTCCATCAATAAAAGTGAGATTTTCTAATGAGTTATGTTTGTCTACAAAAATATAAAAGGCGTAGAATCTCTACGTTGAGTTGTATGAAAACAAATAAACCGAACGCCAACAAAGTCCATTAATTTTTTCTTCTTTGTAGTCTTTGCTTTGAAGACAGCAGTAAGAAAATAGTATCCAATGCCATTATGGCAGTTCCATCCAAAGACAAGGAAGTTTCTACCCAAAAACATCAAGTTGATAATGATGAAAATGCTCCACCATTGCCTGTTTTTCGTGTTTTAGCCTTATACAAATTTACTCCAGTTCCTGCAGAAGAAATACCACAACTGCAAAAAACTATAGAAGAACTCCTTCGTGCTAGTAATGCATCAGGATCGATTCTTCTGGCAGAAGAAGGTATTAATGGGACTATTTGCTACCCTCTTCAACATTTTTCCGATTTTAAGGATGACGAATCCACCAATGATAATGAAAATAAGAAGTTTGCTAAAACACAAGATAACGAAGCCAACGATCCCATTCTACAATACTTGAAACATAATAAGTACTTTCATGGATTACGAACTCGTATAAGTAATAGTCCCTATAACACCTTCCATCGTTTAAAAGTCAAAATTAAACAAGAAATTTGTACCTTGGGTGAAGTCACATTTGACAATAACAATACATCATGCTCCACCTCTCTTTCCTGTGAAAAAAATACTATACTCTCCCCATGCAATGCACAAGTTGGTAAGCACGTATCACCTCAGGAATGGAATAAACTACTACTAGATCCAGAGATAGCTGTCATAGATACAAGAAACGGTTATGAGATCAATCTTGGAACATTTCAAAATGCAATTTCACCTCAGACAGATAATTTTAAACAATTTCCATCATGGTTGCAAAATTTCGCCAAGAGATATCAAACTAAAGATGAGGTTTCGAACTCCCCAACAGAAGATGACGATAAAAATAATGATCAACAACATCTGTATCCGAAAAAGTTAAAGGGTGTCGCTATGTTTTGTACAGGAGGAATAAGATGTGAAAAAGCAACAGCATATGCACTACAGAGTAAAATGTTTCAAAAGGCTTCTAAATCTACTGATAAAATACAACCTAACGCTACTAATGAAAATGCTAATGTTGTCACTGCAGATGTCAACAATGATTTTGAATACACGAGTACAGAGGAGTGTCCTATTTATCATTTAGATGGTGGAATTTTGGCGTATCTTCAACAAACACCTCCATCTGAATCTCTCTTCAATGGCGATTGTTATGTATTTGATCAACGTGTGTCTGTTCACGGACCAGATCTAAAACCAGGTCAAAATGCATCATGTCATGGTTGTCGAAAACCCCTTACACCCTTAGATCTATTGCACCCTGATTATGTAGAAGGTATTATGTGCCACTATTGCGCTAATTCTATTCGCATGAACGAAAGGAAAATGAAACGTTTAAAAGAACGACAGTTGCAGATAGAAATCGCTCAAGAGAGAGGGAAGGTGCATATACACGACCCAAAGCGACTAGATAATTAGAGTATTATAAGATGGAAATATTATGTCATTTTTATCATCAAGTTCTTATAATGTTAACTATGATTAGTTTATCTCTTCATTTTGTGAAAGATCTGTTCGTAATAAATTGAGTTGTAAATCCTTACCCTCATATCTGAAATGTATGGTATCACTATATAATTCTGACTTCTTATTCTTCAAATTAGATGGGGGATACATTGAGAGTACTAAATCTGGCCCTTCTTCTTCTTCTGAATAATAGTCTTCTTCGTATATTTCATCAATTTCGAGAGATACGTTTGATTCATTCTCGTTACATTGTTCATGATTATCATTTCTCTCATCGATTCCACTATTCATTCCATTTAGATCGCCTTCACTTTCATCGTTTTCTTCTTTTTTGTTTTCGTGAGATGTATCTTCATCTTCCTGATGATCTGTAGATACAAATGGCAGAAAAATTCTGTTCATTTTTTCTGTGTCAAAATCGTTTTTCTGAACAGAATATGAATCAATAGATTCTTCTTTAAGACAAAATGATGGCTTTTCTTCTGAGATGAAGTTTGAAAAGACGAATTTTGTGTTCATGGTACTATTTTCAGATGCGTCAGGATTTTCATTTGTTTTTGACAAAATTTGGTTTCGAATAGATGGATCTAATGGATATACTCCCGATGGCTTTGTACCTATCCAAATATTAACTAAAAATGTAACCCTGTAAGATTGATACGAATCTGCTTCCGATTCATCTGAAGAGCATTCACCATCATTGGTCTCATCAATCAAATCATTGTTGTCATGATTCGTTTGTCTTAGCTCTGGATTTGAAGGCACCCCATGTAAAAGTCTTCCATCAAAAACGATGTGTTTCCCCCTTATTGGATGACTGATGATGCATTGAGATATTGATTTTTCTTCTTCATCATGATACATATGTGGAACAATGATTGTTGGAGATTGATTAATATGCTTAGCAGAATGTGTGAGGTATGTGACAGTGGATAAAGTTGGAAATGATCCCAAACCGAATGATTCTGCTAATTCTTCATCCTTATCATAATGCAGATGAATTCCTTCGCTGGAAATTTGGGACATATCTTCACTTTTAGTTGATACAGGTTTGACTTGTACCCACCATTCAGCCCCTGCAATTCTGTTTTCAGTTTTATCATTGTTGAGATTGTCGAGGTTATGTATTCTACAATGTTGCTGAAATATCAATTGAGCGAGTAATTCTAATCCACAAAACTTCTCATTGTGGGATTTCTGTTCTTCTTCTTCTTCTTCTTCTTGAACTAACGTATTCATTGATATCCAATGTGTTTCCTTTGTATGTTTTACCATAATCATGGCTTCACGTATCAATTCACTACAAAAAATATTGTTTCCCTCACGCAAGCACGGAATCGAATACGCTCCAAATACAAAAGGAAACGATGTGACTGTACTGTCTTCAGAATCACATTCAAGATAGAATCCTTTATCATTAGACATGGCGCATATTTCCTTTTTTAAAGCTACATCTTTCGAATGTTTAAATAAGCAACACTCTTTCAAAGTCTGTTCACAATCGCAATAGCATGCACCTATTCCCACATATCGAATTTCATGCCCTTTATCAGCATGGCATATGAATGCACATGATTGGCAGACACATGCCATTTTTCTATCATTAGAATCATCCGAAGAAGTTGCATTATCATCTATGTCACAACACGTGATGCATATGTATATTGGTTGAAAAGTAGTATGTTGCCCTGTTACTGCAAATGTACATAATTCTCCACTGAAGGATATCTCTTCCTCGTTCTCACTTTCTATTTGCTTCATTTTTTTTCCCAAATTCCATAGAGCTTTGAGAGTCTTTCTTCAAAAGATTGTTTTTCATTTTAACTTAATAATTGATGATGCCCATCATAATAATAATAATGTTTTAGTATACGTTAGGTTTGGTTTTTTATTTAGAACACATGGCCTAGGTGGCCAGTAAATGTTGAATGGATCGTGCCGCGTATGTACTTGGTGTGTGTAGATTCATACTACAGCACTGTATCTTTGTTTTAGGAGTTGACGTTTGCGGTCGGGATGAGGCAATCCAGCAGAAGCTTCATGATTTTTCTCACCCCTCTTATCGTCCACACATCTTACTCATCATGATGACGTCATATTGTAATATAATACGTGTTTATTTTCTACGTGAAGCAACAAGTGATTATGAACATTAGAATGTTTCGTTGATTATGGTATAGAAACTGAGAGTGTGTGTCCTTTTTTTTCTTTTTTCTTTTTTTAATGAAACATTATTATTATTTATTATGGAAACGACCATTTTTACAGAAACGTACAGACCAGGTCATCATTATGTCAAAACAGCGGAACTAGTCAGCATCATGATGCATTCTAAATAAGCAAAATGGGCGCTCACCTTCACAACACAGAGTTTGCTATCCAAATAAAAAGTCATGCGATTTGCTTCTACGACCAAAACAGCCCTGTTTTCAATGACCACCTCAACCATGTCTTACACATCGACCAATAAAGGCGCGGCCCCAATTGTGTCTATGCATTGGTTCCGAAAAGGCCTTCGCCTCAGTGATAATCCAGCCCTCTCTCAATCATTAGATTACTTGTCTTCTACTTCTGAGAAAAACAATCTTAACAGATTTTATGCTGTTTACATTCTAGATGGAGACACTTATCAACTTCGAAATACATCACCATTGCGAGCACAATTTTTATGTGACGCATTACAAGATTTAGATCAAAATCTGCAAAGTTTAGGTTCACGACTATATGTTGCGACTGGAAATCCTACTGAGGTACTACCCCAATTATGGAGTCAATGGAATGTCACTCACGTTACATGTGAAGCCGATGAAACGGGCGAACCCTACGCCACCAAACGTGATAGTGATGTTCTGCAATTAGCAAAACATCATGATATCAATTTTCATGCCATACCGACCGAAACCCTGTTCAGTATGAATACTTACATGGAATTGGTTGGGAATAATACTCAAAAAGTCCCTGGAACCATGTCAGCTTTTCAAAGTTTGATTGGAGTGGCACAAAGGAAAAATTCTAATAATATTACTCTTCCTGTGGAAACCCCCATAAGTACTCAATTCCCAAAAACGCAAAATCATGATGAATACAAAAATGAAATGAATCCTCCGAAAGTACCCACTGATCTACCTTGGCCAAGAGATATTTCTAAAGATGAGTTAAATTTGATCTGGAATAAATCAGATTGTAAAAACTTAACTCCTCTTGTGAAAGGAGGTGAAACAGCAGCTTTCAATCAACTAACATCCACAATCGGCTCAAACCCCGCATGGGTGGCTTCCTTTCAAAAACCTAAAACCTCTTGTACATCCATAGAAAAACCATCTACAACCGGACTAAGTCCCTATCTAAGCCTTGGATGTGTATCTCCCCGGACAGTGTGGTATGCTGTTTCTGATGCAATTGGAAGCGCTCCAGCTTCTACTCCCAAATCCAAGCCACCAGTGAGTCTACACGGACAATTGTTATGGAGAGAATTCAACAACTTAATCGCCCATACAGCCAATAGAGAATGTCCCGGGAGTTGGGAACAAATGGAAAACAATAAGTACTGTAGAGAAGTCCCTTGGTCCAATGATCCAGAACTTTTGCAAGCATGGAAAGAAGGTCGAACAGGATATCCGTGGATTGATGCTTGTATGGTCCAGCTTAAAACACAAGGTTGGATTCATCATTTAGGACGACACGCTGTTGCGTGTTTTCTTACACGAGGAGATTTGTGGCAAAGCTGGGAGGAGGGAGCAGCGCACTTTGAATCTCAGCTGCTTGATGCAGACTATGCCCTCAATAGTTTCAACTGGTTGTGGTTAAGCTGTTCTGGATTTTTTTATCAATACTTTCGTTGTTATGGCCCAGTCTCTTTTCAAAAGAAAAATGATAAAAGTGGGCAATACATTCGAAAGTGGTTACCACAATTAAAGAAATTACCAGATAAATATATCTACGAACCTTGGAAGGCTCCCATAGCGGTTCAGAAGGCTTCTGGTGTAATCATTGGGAAAGATTATCCAAAGCCAATTGTAGATCATGCATATGTAAGCAAAGAAAATATGGGCAAAATGTCTCTTGCATATGATATACATAAAGAAAAATTGAATGCAGAAAAAAAGAGTAAGAAAAAGAAGATGATTTCTTCTAAGGCAGCACCGTCGAGAAAGAGAGTCAAGAAGTAACCCATTCCACTCTGACACATTACACTTTTACAAATTTCATAAATATGAATACATAATCCTTCACGAGGAAAGTTATAAATATAGATTCAATAAACAGGATTTTTTTGTGTAAATGCTTAACAAGATCTAAATGAGTTTATCGATAACATCTTGTTTTCAGAGCTTCTGATGACTCAGGCATCGACTTTATTTGAATGTACCGTAGCATCATTTTTACTCTTTCCGAAAAAAAAGTTTATGTCAAAACAGTTCTCTTTGATGGCAAGATCTTTTCAAAACTTACGTAAAACAAAGTATTGAAGACGTAGGACAAAAACAAGCAATGAGATGGTAGAAGGACCAGGCGCTACACGCAATGGCAGAAAGGCTCAAGTTGCTGTTGGAAAGGTTGTAATATCTGCAGAATGTAATTCATCCTCAGTCATTGGGGCAAGAACTAGCTTTAGCGAAAACGGCATTGTTGATATACAATCACTATTGCAAGATTCGAAACTTTGTGAAGCTTTCACGGTTGGTAAAGAACTTTTTCTCATCTTTCGAAATATCTCAAGCAAAGAAGTACCCGAGACGTCAGAAAACGACATAGCATTAAGATTACATTTTGGAATGAATGGAACACTCAATACAGGACGAAATGGGAAAGAGCCAGCACTTCCTCATTGGAGAAAAAACGAAACATTTTCTTTACGAATTGCTTTCGGGTTACCCCACTCTAGTTTTGATACTAGAGTTGGAGACAAATCACGGCAACCATGCATTAGCGATATTTTTCAACCCATTATTGATCTCACGGATGATAAAATGTACAGTTCTGTTCAGAATGAAACTAATGAGACAAGAAAAGCACCCAAAATAGATATAATCATAGAGGCTAGGAGGACAACAGTATCTTTAACCACAACAGCAATCTCTGCTCGTACTAAATACAATCGTCTTAGATCAAGTGATGTTTGTTCTCAACATTTCTTGAACCAAACAGTATTTGAAAATCTTACTTCATACCATAACAAAAATTCGACAAATATATCCGATGCTATTTTAAATCAATCTTTATTTCCAGGGATTGGAAACATTATCAAAATTGAATCTCTCCACCGTGCCAAAATTGACCCACGGAGGATCTTAGCCTCCTTATCAGATGAGGAATTAAAAGAACTTATTCAGCACTGTCGTGATTTTTCCATGTATTGGTTGAATCATTCACGTACTCCAGAGAAAAAGGTGTACAATAAAACAACTTGTTCAACTTGTTTTAATGCAAGTGTGAAAATGCAAAAATTAGGTGGGAGTGATGTTGGTAATTCACTAAGTCGAATAACTTTTTGGTGCTCTATATGCCAACCTTTTTATGGTCAAAATAATAATATTCTCTCAGGCAATGCAGGAGAGGAACTGCGACGCAAACAAACACCGAATACTATTTATCCTGAGAAAGAGAATCAGCAAATCCAATCATCAATATCCAACCTTAATAATTATGTCAATAAAACTACAAAAACCATAATCAATCCTTACAAAAAAAGAGGATCCATGGACAGCATGACGTCAACAAAATGTCAATCAATTCCAAGAAATTCCATTAGAAATTTCAATCCTCATAAAACCGAATCTATTTCACCGAATGTACCTCACAATCCCTATAAAAAGCCATGCTTGAATTCAAAACCAAAAGCTGTGGAAATTCATATTTCAATCAATTCCAGCTTTTCTGTACCATCACGAATTATCAATCCCTACAGAAAAAGCAAAAACCAGAATCAATTAAAAAGCAATTCTGAATCCTTCGCGCCTACGTGCTCACAACATGGAACACAATCTATTGTGCTTAGAAGAGTTCACAAAGAATATTCCCCCAATAAGCAACGAATATTTTATGCCTGCAACAAACAAAATTGCTCGTTTTTTGCTTGGGCGGATACTCACTTTCCTGCGTGTAAATGTCACCTTATAGGAAAAGGACAACGAACAAAACGAGCAGTTATTAAAATTTCAAAAACGAGCCGAACTGGAGGGAAATGGTTTCTATGTTGTGCAAATGGTAACACTACAGGTGTTGGAAAAGATAATGGTAGTAGTAACGGGCTTGGGCATGGTTGTGGTTATTTTGGTTGGGCGGAATCAAATCATTTAGATCCAATTCAAAATTTGCTAACACCTTTACTTTGATAAATCAATAATGGACGCAATAAGAAATAACATTAAATTCGTTACTCTTATGAAAAATGAGATTTGATACATTTGATGTAGGATTCCAATCTCGGATCACGATTTAGCAATGTATATACTACTTTAAATTCTTAAATTTAACAAAATAAACTAAACCACAAAGATTAGGTAATTTATTAAACCCGAAAGCCTTTAATCGCCCGAGTCACAATGAAACAAGTACGGAACAAAGTGCAGCCGAAGCTGAGTTGATTTCGATTAATTTCTTATCTGGTTGCCTTACTGGGAGAACCTCATTTCAAATCCATATGTAATTAGCAAGAATGTACACTTGTTATAATTAAAAGAAATCGGCGAAACAAACAAAAGAAAGTCTCATATTGCAATCAAAACAAACAAAAAGGAGTATTGGTGAATTTGTATATGTTAGATATTGGCTGGATAAACAATAAATTCAAATAAAGTATAGGAAAATCAATACCTCATAAGATGCAATCAGCAGCGTCAAAGATATCAGATACTAAGCAAAAGAACGTGATAAACACCATAAACACATGTGTCATGCGTCTTACCAACAAAAAAAATATGCTACAGAGTCAAGATTGAAAGAAGCTTCTAAAATTTTAAAGAAAACCATAAAAAATATCAATAAATTTCTAAAAGACAATTCAAAACTTAGCAAACATATCGAAAATGTATTACCAGTAGGAGAGGTGCAATCGTGCATCAACAAAAAATCTTATTCTTCGTTTTCTAAATTTAAAGTTTTCTACATCTATCTTAGTATGTTGGTCCGTAACTTTTTCGAGGGATATAGAATTTAGGTTGCGAAAAAACTTACTCTACGAAAAATAGGCCCCGGAAAAATTAAGCTACTTTACCCTATTAAAAAAATGTTGTCACTAATTTAGCCGAGCTCAATTTTTTTTTAAAAATATATTATAAATGAAATTCTGATCTTCCGAGGTCAATTTTTTTAAAAAATATATATTAATTGAAATTCTAATCTTGAATCTACTTTTCCCAATACAAATCATGGTATCTCGAAATTTAAGAAAATATATTATAATGTAAATTTCTAGACTAGATTTTTGAAGAATAAAGAATTATCCTTATACACACGATCTTGGTATGTTTCTAAAAATATCTGTATATAAAATCGAAAAAGTGTAGAAAAAGTAGTTGATCGTTACCATTAAACATAATGGTAACGATTTGTATTGTAGTAGTGGCGATGCAACTGCAATGATTTAGGATGATGTATTCAATAACTAACATTTAAACAAACCTAAAAGAGCGAACAATATAATCATATTACAAGAATTCAATTAGTTTAAGTTAAAGTAACATTAGAAGAAAACGCAACGACAATGTAGCGTTGAACTGTTACATTCAACAACTCACAAACAGTAATAATAGATTAGGATTATCTTGATCCATCCCTTTCAATGAATCAAGAAGAAAAAGGGAGGTGTTATTTCAGTAATGACTTCCTTCATAATAGAATCAAGAAAAGGCTGATGGAGGTCGCCATAGCATTTCTCTGAGAGAACAAGCCTTTCATCAAGATCACTTTGATCAACTCCAGGTGCCGC
>Ga0209092_10000754_pt1 | contig 32439 bp, 24 predicted proteins | sample FraStrMetagenome_FD_187446 | JGI IMG/M metagenome (GOLD analysis project Ga0209092, IMG submission 187446) | Marine eukaryotic phytoplankton communities from Arctic Ocean - Fram Strait ARC3M Metagenome (SPAdes) (version 2) | ecosystem: Environmental > Aquatic > Marine > Oceanic | place: Fram...
TCAATGTACATCAAAAAATCATTCGTTCTTTGGAATGGGTTCGATGTAATGACAAAGTTTGTCTTGTTAGTAGCAGCGATGATTTATCCATTAAAGTATGGGATCTCGAAAACAATGAAGTTTCATCAAAGCAAGAGATGAAGACTTGCATGAATGCAATAAGCGTTATGATGAAAGAAGGATGTCCATATTTGATCAGTGGAGATGATGATGGAAAAGTAAAATTATGGGCAGAGTAAATGCTTCTATTTATTACGTTAAATGCACCAGAAATCTAGGGATCAATTCAGACCCAAGAATCTTCAAATTCAATCTTAAATTATATGTTTTCTATCACCTTTCACTGCATGATCACTTTTGAATAGCCTAGACATTATGCTGTTATAAGTTGTAGTCGACGTAGCAGTCGATACAGCATCCGTAGTATCATTTCCTGTCATTCGTTTTCCATAAATTCTTCTAGTAGACATTCCAATCTGTTTAGATGTCATTATCAATTCATTCTGTTGCGGGTTGATATCATGAACCCATCCTCTCCCATCTTTCAAACGCAACCACGTTACTTTTTCGTGGCTTCCTTTCACACGTTCATTTACCCAAACACTTTCACCCGCTTTCAATCTTATCAAATCGTCTTTCAATGCAAAAGAAGGCCCTTTACGGATATAAGTATCCCTTAGAGCATGGTACCACCATCCATCAAAATGCCTAGCAATAGAGGGTGGATCATGACACTCTTCTAAGTAATACTTTTGATTAATGTGTACCTGTACAAATTCTCCAGGCACAGAGAGTTCTGATAAGGAACGATTCACAATGGATGAAGAAGAAGTTGGAACACCATTACCATGAGTACTCTTATTATTTGAGTTACGATAGAGCTTGGCAAAACATTCCGAAAACGGATTATTATTATTTCTATCGGTTTTTGCATTCGTGTCCGTATCTGGCGAACCAAAAATAGTTATCGTCTGAGATGCTCTTAGGAATTCACCACATTCAAACCGAAAACTTTGCCCACTCTCCGATTGGATCGATGATGCTCGTCGTGATGGCCCTTGACGTACTTTGATTCCCTTTTTTGTGCTGACGCGGAACCAAAATGACCCTTGGCGAATTATGGGTGGTTCAATCTTGAAGGAAAAAAGTTCTCCATTTATTTGACGTGGTATCCATCCTTGTCCTCCACTCAATCGAGCAAAGCTCTATGCGAAGGTTAATATAAATGAGATTGAAATCTATAAAGACTTAAAGACGCATTATTCAAAAATTGCACATACCTGTGAAATACGGATGTTTGTATTTTGTTCTGATACATGGGTGACTTCCCATGGATCTACTTCTACACACATGCCACAAGCTAAAATTGGACTTTTATTCATATGTTGAGGACGGAATGGTAATTTTTGAGCATGATGGTCATTATTTGGTCGAGCAATGAAATGATCCTTTCTAGGTGTACGAAAGAACATACTAGTAGTGGTGGTTGTAATAGCACTTCCCGCGATGGAAGAGACTCCATCATCCACGTGAGTCGTATTTCTGCTTGAGAGATGGCTACTGGTGTGGGAGTCTGTAGTATTTGATCCAACGATCGATGAGACTGGTGAATGCGACGAAGCACTGTCTTCACGTGAATGAGTGTTGGTAATTGGTGGCGGAGGAGGACAAGTTACATAAATTCCTGTTCTTGGAAAGATCCGCAACCATAAAGTTGACCCACTACTATGATTTGATGGGATAGAATTTCCAATCTCTTCTACCGCTAGAATAGTTTCATTGATATGGGCAGAATGTTGTTTATTAAATTGTTGGAGGAGATCTTCCTGATGTGGAACGATTGCCCAACCACTGTTATCAGATAATTTAATAAGCGCCGCTCCAGGGGTGTATACACCTGCAGATTCCATTCGTTTGGATGCTTCAAATATTGTACCCTTTGACAAAGTCCGTGTTCTTGTAGGTTCATATGAGGATATGGATGTTTTTTGGGAAGTGGAATCGTGATTATTATGATTGGTGTATGCTGATGCAATATTGTGAAATAAGGATGTTGTAGTAGAGGACAAGGATGGTTTGGAGGAAGAGATTGTGGACGAAGCTGGAGATGATGGATTTTTATAACTTTGATTTGTTTGGCCATGAATCAGTTTGTTCACCTGAAAATGAGGAGCATCCAGTATTTTCAATCCATTGGGTGCATGAACACGCATCAAGAAAAATGATGGATTCCTTTGCGTGACAGTATTGGTACTTATATCAAGAATGGACGTAGATTGTGAATGCGCTATAGAGATACTAAGGTCATGTTTTTTGGTGACGGATGATATGAAAGAATCATCCGAAATTATAGATTTATTGGCAGGAGATGATACGGAATCAAGATGAGATGTGCTGATGGAGGATATTGTATCAATTTTTGGTGGAATATGTTCAAAAGAGGAATTATGATTTCGACGTGAAGATTGTTGTATTCGTTCCAGAACGACTCTTCTAGGAGGACGTCGTTTTCGCACATTATTGGAAACATACGAATTTTCTTGAGATTGATTTGAGATAGAAGGCCCTATTTGCGGTGAAATTTCACGAAGAATATCTGTAATATGTTTAGTTCCATTGGCAAGCCTGATAACTTCTTTATCTGGTAACCAACCTTTGCTTTGACTTAAACGTAAGAATGTTGGCCCATTATTTTCACTGGAGGATGGTTTGATTTTTAAGGATATTGGAAGAAATGAACCAGGTGTGACCATATGTTTTGTTTTTGGAGCATCTTCATATGGACCAGCATAGATTTGTATGGGCGTTTTGCAACAGACTTGATATGTGAAACTTCCAGATTCATTGAGTAATGGAGGATCAATCTTTTTGGCTATCGGTGTCTCATCTTGAACGGAATAGAGAAATCCATAAGCTTTCTTTATTCTTTTCTCATTATTGTTATTCTGATTGGTAGTCATAATAAAATTAGAGCGTTTTGGAGTTTCGTCATGAATGTTTGTTGTATTTTCAACGTTATATTTCTCAGCTGTCATTGTTAACTTTTCCTTTTCTGTATTGCTTTTAGTCATGAATACATCATCAAATGCATAACCTCCTGTCAATATTTCATCCACTTGTATGAAATTGGTAACGTTACTACTATTTTCACCATTTTCAGTTTCCTTTTTACACGAAGATGTCGGCGGTCTTAAATTGTCACTCCGTTTTGTATCTTGTATAGTTGTTGATGACTTTATTATTTCACCATATGAAACATAAACACCACTTTTCATGCTGATATTATCAGGACTCGACATCAAAGGGACTATACCGCGATAAACTATCATAAAATATTGCGCTTCTTTGATATCTTCTGAGTTGTCGTTGGACTCCACTTCGGGATTTGCTCCAGACAATGAATTACCGCTTTTCTTTATTTGAGCATTCTCCATCGTCAATTGAGTTTCTGCTCTATTATCAAGAAGATGTTGTGGATGTTTTGATTCATGATTTTCTTCATCTGAATCACCAATATTATTAGATCTTATGTTATCATCCTCGTCTTTGACTTCTGTTATTCCAGACGATAAAGGTCTTTCATCGTTATCCATTTTGAAAAGGTTTGTGTTATGTTCTTCCTCAAACCTTTAAATCACAATTCACGTTAATAATTCATGATTCTTCTAGATAAATATTTCATGAACGTTATTAAATACTTAAGTAATATTGAAAATGTTGGACTTTTTTCTCTTGCACATACATATGAATATAGGTCTCTATGTATTCATAATTCGGTAAGAGTCACACGGACGTACGATTACTATCCAACGAAACTTTGAGTAGAAATGAAAAGCAAAGATTTTTTATTTTATTATTTTATTATTTTCAATCATCAATATATCGTCTTGGTGGATGCAAAAAGGAGAACTCTATTCCTCCACCCAGTAGCAGATTCTAAAAGTCACTTCATCATTCCACCAAGACATAATCTACTCTAAAATTTCCCTAATATATTCTAAAAAAGTATGCAAGCGCAGGAATCATATGGTCGAGTTGACTTTTCTTCCGAATCGACGCCCACAAACACATTCAATTCGGCGGGAACAAGTTTCGACCCTAAGTCAAACCTAAGACGTCGAAGAAACGACACAAATTCCGGTCCAGCTTCCACAAAAGCTACAAAAAAAGACACTGCAAAGAATCGGAAAAACTTCTCAAAGAACAAACAACATTTTTTACACAATGCAAAGATGGGAATATTAGTGACACTTCCAATGATTAGCATTGGTACTACTGTATTATTTGGTTTGATACCTTCCATTACATCAAGGACGACTGTCTTTATTCTTCTCGTAGGAAGTTTAAGCAACTATTGCTTTGATTTGTTTAACAATCGGGATGGGGTTTTTCTTTCCATTTGGATAACCTTCGTCCTAGTTTCGATCAGTCTCATTGCTGACTTTGTGTTTGTACGAGAAAATGTTGACATATTTGGATCCTACAACAATTCAGATACTCACGAGAATGACGGAATGCTTTATCATACAATACGGATGCTTCGACTTGGATTGTTGGTCATGCATATATCCTGCCTATCCATCTGGGAGACTCTTCAATTATCCTCCTTGTTTTTGGAGACCGATTTGCATTTCATTTCCCTTTTGGAGGAGCTCTTATTCGCAATCACACCGCTTACTTTCAGTTCTTTCATGACTTATTTTTCATGGCTTTTGATAACTTGGGCACCCCACGATTATATCTTTTTTGACTTTTTATGGATTCCACATCTATTCTCCATTTTCTTATCCTTTTCCATATGGCTTGTTGGGAACCTCCCACGTTCTTTTCATGAATTGAATAAAGATATAGACGAATACACCAAAGAACACAAATCAAATCCGTCAAATATAGATACTGCATTGAAGAGAAGTTCTGCCATTCTTCATGTTTGTCTTATTCTTATAATACCTCCTGTTACACACCTCCTTTCCATGAAACATCGTCTTATTGGTGTAATACCTTCGAAACACCACCTTTACGATTTTTTTCTCACACTTACAATACCAATTTTACTTTTGACAACCTTGAAGCATAAATCCATAACAATCCCTCACATCATACGTAAGCACACACCAACATCACCCCAAAACAAAGCACAAAGATATAAGGATCTTTATGATGCCTCAATATTTCAATCCTTTACCGTTCTTCACAACTTTTTAACTACAAAATTAGCTGCAATGTCGGTATTCGTAACCTGCTTCATCATCCATGATAGAAATATACTTGACATATGCTCCTCTTCTTCTTTCTACTTTCATGGGAGTGCATATCCATCGTACATTACCACAATTTTTCTTTTGGGAGGGTATACATGTATTTATTTGTATTACTACTTTCAGAAAGGAGTTATTGACTTTTTTGGAGAATATACGCAAGAATTCTTAGATCTTGTGCTTCTTTTGGGTGTTGCATGCTTTCATTTTGCACTAGCCCTACCAATGGATACAGCACCAGTCATGATGTTGTCAGCAGTATCGTTCATCTCATTCGTATCTACTAGGCAGGCAAGTAATATCTTATATTTTGGTATAATTTTGATCGCTATTTCTCACAACGAGTTTGATTTATTTAGATCATTTATATTTTGATACCAATAGTTACTGCTGGAATCCAACTACACTACAAAGTAATGATAAGACTGACTTTTGTTCAAGCGTTCCTCTCCTCAGGTATTTCTCTCTTTTCATTTACAATGCTAGCTATAGTGGCCATGTTGCTACTTATTCTGGTAGTTGGTATAGTGTATAGAGATCCAAACGATACATTTTCCTCCATACAAATTGATATGACGGGCATTATTTTGTCTATTTATTCAGCCCTACTTTCTTTCTTCGAATCAACCTTAATGTCAGAAAATCCAGAACAGAGTGCACCATCACTTCAACCATTTCCGGTTTACCCTCCTTATATGCCACCAATCACTTCAACAATTCTTTTCTTGATATCTCTTAATTTGAGTCAGACAAAAGCTATTTCAAAAAGCTCATTTCTGATAATATCATGTATTTCAGTAGGAAAAATTTTACCGGTCTCAGCTATCAATTCCGACATCAACATATTCGTGCATATTATATTGACAAGTGCAATCTTATTCACTATTCTGGCACCATACATTTTTCTCCAACCTCTTCAAAGATCGAGTACTAATTCCGATAAAGCAGCAAAGGAATTACAAAATCATCTCTTCATATATTCATTTGCTATCTTGCCAATTGCAATATGTGTTTCACACAGAACCATCATTTCGCCAGTTCTTCACTTTGTATCGAAGCATATTTATAATAATGACCTTCAGAGAATATCTATATATTCCAATATTGGACTACTCCTTTCAATTTGGGGATTTTGTACAATGTCTCTAGCATCCTTTGTTCTTCCAAGTGGCGGAGCTGATTCAATAAAAAAGTCTGGGGTTATAATGTTTTTCATTGGTATACTATCATCTTTGATTTGGAAAGAAAATACAAAATCATTTCCTTCTTTCAAATTGGAACAGGAGAGCATTTCACACGTATACATGAAGAGTAGGTGGGGTATTGTAGTCTCAGCACTAGCGTTCCTGCTTGTCTTGACAGGACCTCTTCAATTCATAGACAAAAAACCAACGTTTATATCTACGTCAAAAAGCGAATTACCTTCCTTGGCACGTGTCATGATCTTTAGTGTTATATTCGGATGTGGCATTGCTTGGTTTATTGCACTTGAAATAATGGAAGGCTCGCATGTGGTATCAGCAATATTGACCACAGTTTCTTGCATGGTTATTGCATTCTTGGGCACGATTTTGACTGTGCTTGCATATTATCTGGATTTACGAAACATTCGCGAACTTTTCAAGTTGACACAATTGACTGTTCTAGTTTTTCTAATGTTTTTTGGTGTATCCTCTGCATCGATACTAGTTGGGAATTCGCATCTATTTGGGTTGGGAGGATGTATATCAGGATACTTTACAGTTTGTGCCTTGTTTTCTCTTTCTTTGAGTGTTGCGCTGAAGGCAAGGCACATAAATGAGAAAAATGCCACTACACGTGATCTTGGGAACAAATCATGTTTCATTTCATATACTATTTGCAATTTATTGCTTTACGGGCAGTTTGGAGTAATGAAATCTGGACATTTGGATGGTATGGTAATTTTCGACACTCCAGTAAGTAATATATTTTTTATTCATTCAACAAAACGTTGCCATATTATATCTTCCAATTTCGTGAAGTCTAAATTTACTCCTTTTTTATAAAGTCTCTCGTTGGAACTGTATTTGTGTCCTTTATGTTATTACTACTTGAAAATAAGCACCCTATTAATAGAAAACTAAGAGCGAGTAAAATGCAACATATTGCGTTAAGAGAGCAATTGTATGAGTCCTTAAGTAAAGCAAAGAAATTTGCATTGCCAGTTGCTAGCGTATCTCTAATATTCTTTCTTGCAACGTTGTACACTATTTTCATCCGAGGGTGCATATCAGAGATGGGAGTTTTGAGGAATGATGGAATCGCTATTCAAACAAATCACGAAGATGTTTTCCAGTTCGTCTATGGCTCATCTAATCGAGTCACGTTTTTACCAGGGGAAGATGTTGCCTCAATGGCTAAAAAGAAGTTTCTGCACACTAAATCTGTAACTATGGCTGCTAAGCTTGCCGGGAGCGGTTTCTGTACTTCTGAAAAAATATTTGGACCTCTATTTCATTTCTTTGGGACTATCGCTGTATTGCCGAGTTTATACAATTTATTGATATATTTATTTTTTGATACAAAGTTACCGTTCGTACAGGTTGTAGCCATGTTACCCTTTAACCTCCTCCCACTGTTTGTGTGCACTGGTATTCCATTTCTTCGAGCAAATGCTTTGCTCAGTTTGATTGGTGGCATTTACCAAGTTTCCCGCAATCGAAAAGAATATTGGAGTAACAGAATGAAGATTTAGATTCAAAAATCGCAACTGATCATATACTATCAAGATTACTTGAAGTCGATCGTTTAAAATATGGAAATAAATATTAGGCTTATCTTCTACTTTGTCTGCTTCTCAGTTGAGAGCTTCCTGTACCCCATATTTTCATTGTATCAGCATATTTATCTTCATCATCTTCGTCATCGCTGTCTTCTTCCACATATGTTTTTGTTCCCCGTCTTCTCATAGATCTAGATGAATTTGATTGTGAAGAAGTTAATTTACTTTGTTTCCTTACCGATGTGGATGAAGGGGTGGTTTTACGTTTTCTTTGATTGGTAGGAGGTTCTTGTTCACTATCATGATCAAGGTCATCTTCATGGAAGCTCTCTGATGGATCTGAGATCTCAGCATCACTATTCTCATCATCGTCATCGTATCTGTATTGAGATTTTTTTGATGGCGCAATAGCTGTTCTCCGTGTGCTCCTTGTCGGTCTTCTAGCAGGATTTCTTGAAACCTTTTCTTTTGACTTTGGATTGACCTTTCTTGTCTTTTTTACTGTTGCCTTTTGTCTTTTGGTGGAGACAGACTTCTCTGCATCATCATCATCATCATTACTACTTTCATCATCTATTACTATAGACTGATTGCGTGAAGATGAGCGCTTATCCTTTTCAGCCTCAGCAGTTGCCTTTGCTCTTACTTTTTCAGCTTCAGCCTGGCAAATCTCTCTTACCCCGGCGGCAGTTGTTAACTTTGCAAAATCTATCATTTCATCATCCCCGCCATTAGAAATTCCACGCTTCACCAACTTCTTCTGCTGTTTTGTAAGGGTTTCTATAGCAATCTCATCAATAGCCCGTTTTTGTTCTTTGTCTACGAAATGCTCCATAGCAATTGCCATTTTCTTTTCATCCAATAAATCCAGTCTCTCATCAGCTATATTTAAGTTGTCCTGTATGAGATCTTCGACATTCATTTCCAACAATTCAGCTGGCGGGATTGGAGTTTCTAACAACGATTGATTTTTGGTGTTTTTGGATTTGTCAACTTTTCCATCCACGGCTTTGCGCCTCCGATGAAACAGCAGCACATCTGAAGGATTTGCCTACTCGTTGAAAAATGTTAATGGAAGATGGGATAAGAATATAATAAAAAAATACATAAATATACGTTTTTTTAGAAAGGTTTGGGGAGTTTCATGTTCAAGAACCCTGGATGAAGTATACATCAAAGCTAAGTTGACTTACAATTTGACCCACGAATTGAGCTCCAAACCTTTGATTATTTAGAGTTGTAAAACCTGAATGTTCCACTTTTAATCGAACAAGAACTTCATCTGGATTTTTCATTTTATACTTCTGTTCTGGTAAGTTTGTATTTTCGTCTTCATTGGACGCTTTCGTTGCATTGGCGTCTTTTCGTAGGCTTTCTGCCTTTTCTCTAGCATCTTTTATAAGTTGATTGACTTCGTTCGTCAATATGTCTGTAGCTTTCTTATCAATTCTAGGATCATCTGGATCCAAATTAGGTTGATTATTCAATGATATTTCTGACATGACGAACGGGCGAACTTGCGTTAAGGGAATGGGATTCAAGCGAAATTGTTGACCCCGAATATCAAGTATTCCTACTTTTTTTCTAACAGCTTCACCATGAACTAACGATGTAGCAACAGAGGATCCAGGTTGGGAAATACGAAAAGTTCCAACTAAACTTTCTGACACATCAATAAGACATTCGTGTTCGTGGCCCCAAACAACCAAATCCATCCATTCAGGGATCATAGACTCATGAACGCAATTTTTAGACCCTCTTCCTAAATCTCTATTTTGATGAATTGAAAATATATTAAAAAATGGATTTGGGGCATCTGATTTTTCATCGTCGCTTTCGTCATCATCTTCATTGCCTTTTTTACTTTCCATTGGTTTCAAAAACCGTACTTTTTTACCTTGCCACATTCGATTTAGTCGTTCATCTCGTAGGTTCCCCAATCCATACAGAGCAACATTAGTTGTTCCTTTATTAATTAATATTGGAGAAATATTCACATTATCTATTTGTTCTGCTGTCCCGAAATAGTTCACTAAATTCGATATTGACAATAAGTCCAATGCAGCCAACATATCTGTATCTGTTCCTCCATCTCTAGTGGGGTCATCGTGATTTCCATGAATGGCAAAAACAGGCAGATCGACACTATAGTAAGGATCTTCGTAATTGACAGTTTGATTCAAATTCTTATTAAAGTTTCTTTTCGGGTCAGAAATAATTCGAAACAAAACAGGATCAGGACCCATGCAATACCGTCTGAATATATCCATTGTCTTGTGATAAGTCCGGCGACTCGGTTTATTTTCATGAAATAAATCACCACTTAATAAAACCAAATCACAGCGAGTTTGTTTTGCTAATCGTAAAACTTCTTCCAATGCAGCAAAACTATCTAAACCTCTTACAGCATCTCGTTCTAGATATCCTACATGATTGTCCGTGCTTATCATGATTCTCAAAGTGTTGCTATCAACTTCGTTCTCGATTAAATTTTCATGGTTCCCATCATTGCTGTTGTTAGATATTTCATCATTGTAATCTTCCTGGGATTGTTCATCATTGGACTCCATTGGACATCAAGAATGTACACAATAAATGAAAATGGCGGCAACAAGATACGAGAAAATCTATTTGGTAAGAGGAGTTTGTCGGACCAATCGATACACTTTTTACTATTTTGTTGTAGAATTTCGTCGTAGAATCAAGATTCATTGAGTGTACTCAAAGTACCCTCTATTGAGCAATATATCTGTACCCTTCCTGACGTCATACTTTTATTGATGCGGTATGATTGGTCATTTCCGTATCAACATTTCATTTAGTCGTGTACAACTCTCATTTTCATTCACTCAACGCTATTTGCTGAAGTCTTACCAAATGGCGAAAAAATATTCAAGCAGAACAAAATCTGTTTTTTTAGGAAGTTGTTTTGATGTTAAATTGGAATTTACTTAGATAAGTACACCTAAGTATATTCGAAAACTTCTATATCCAAAGCGAACTCATGAACAACATTAAGTATGAAACCAATCAATTAATCCGTATTTTAAGGTTTTTATGTTACGTATAAGTGTTGACACTTTGGAACGTGGATTCACCATACATATTATCTTCTTTTAAAAATGCATCATTGGAATGGTCGTTGATGTGTGTGTGTTTTTTTTTCTATAGAAAAATGAAGGATCTAATGACACTCTCTCCATCATATTCATGGCCATCATCTCCTTGCTCCACTCATCTTATAAAAGACAAACCATGGACTGCTCTCATAAATCATGAGTTATTCAAACGAGTAAGCTTTGCAGTGGATTTGTACAGTGATCAATACATTTTGGTGGCTGGAGGCTTTCGTGAACGTGTAATATTAGGATCTGCCGGAATATATGACATCAAGACTGGCACCTATGATAGATTGCCAAACTTACCTGGACCAGAAAATAATCATGATCGATGTGGTGGAGCAATATTGAATGGGTTCTTTTATGTGGTAAGCCATGGCTCTGTATACAGAATGGAACTATCTTCTCCACGGAAAAAATGGAAACAGATCAGTACTGCCGAGTTTAAGCTAAGGAGAGTAGAAGCTGTGGTTTCAAATGAAAGATATTTATTTGCTTTCAATGAAAAACATAATATGAAATTTGACCCTGAACGTTTAGAATGGAATGATCTTCCGGGACCACTTCATCGAAGATGTGAATTTACCTGTGTTGGTGCAGAAGATAATATTTACATTATTGGAGGATATGCATCTGGTAACTACTTGGCATCAGTAGAAAAATTTCATATTCCAACTAGCACCTGGAGTGAAGTTCCACCATTGCCCCAGGCATTGGTCGGTTCAGCAGCTGCGTATATTCGAAGACGATGGATTGTTGTTACAGGTGGTTATTTGTCAGAAAGAGAAATGTCTTCTAAATGCTATATCTTTGACACATGGACACAAAAATGGACCACAAATACCTTAGGACTAAGTCCACCTCGTGCTTTTCATTGTTGTATAGCAACCTCGACAGGTCGCCACTGCCAAATTATCTCCATCGGGGGGAAAAGGAGAGATAGGACAGTTTTCTCCATGAAGACTATTCAAACGAAACTTCTGATTCAAAATTGGGACTACATAAAACATTTTGTCCTATTGCGAGAACTAGTTGATAGAGGTCGAGCCCTACCAAATCTGAAGCCAAGCATTGGCCCCAATTTTCACAATATTGATCTTGAGTATTTACAAGAAGATCAAGATGTCATCAAACGAATGATAACGGAGCTTTCTTCAGACATGTTTCGAACGATTTTAACGTATTTGTTTTGATTGTCTTTAAGTCAAACAATGGATTGCGAAAATTTTTCTGTATTAAATTTGTATTGCGAAATGTAATCATATAAATAAGTTCAACTGTAGTTTTTAGGCAAAAATGATATATAATCATCACTTTATATGTTTTAATGTTTTAGGGTGTCAAGTATTCGAAGCACTGAAGTATCAACTAAAAGATGCGTCTATTACTTGTGTGAAACGAAATTAATTGGAGCGTTCCATATCCATTTGTTACCAGCCCATTTTATTCCCTCCTCAACAGGACACGCACCATGCAATGAATATGGATTGTAATCACCATTGGGATGAATGCTGTAGAAAATGATCACCTTTCCCTTCTGCGGTTTGACTTTCAACCCCTTTGTGCAGTCTGCCATATCATAAGGTTGCGGTGCTTTGTTAAATCGAGGAAACACGGTTTCTCCACCTTTTTCAACATCAGACAAATAGAAGAATACAGTTGCAAATCTATTTTGTTTACCATTCTTCGTCAAATGTAAAACACTTTGATCGTTTCGATAGTGTGAAATATCAAAGTAATCCAGATGTGCGTCATACTTTTGACCTTTTCCATACTTCAATATTTGATAAAGCTCTTGATGTTGCAATGGTGTGCGTGTAAGTTGAGCAGTGCGGATCTCAAACTCTTGTAGCATCGGATCAGTCTCTGAATTAATAAATGCAGACTGACTTGTTCTGAATTCGGAATCTTCCTTACCGGCATCAGCATCCATGAGCGAAACACCACTGGCATGTTGTACTTGCGGGCCAGCAATTTTTTGAATGTAGTTACTTTCCTCAATGCTTAAGAAACCTTCTACAGATAATACCAGTGGATCGATAGAGAGTGTTTCTAATGTTGCCACACGATCACTTTGCTTATTTTCACCAGAACTCGTATTGGATGCACTGAGTTGGATTTTTCTTTTAAACCCAATACGAACTCCAGGCCAGAACCATGTGCCACCTTCAACGAGCAAGGCCATCTTAGACGAAAAGAGGTCATTCAACATGAATGCTTTGAGCTCCTCTGATGGCATTATCAGAAAATGTTCGGCAAGTGCTAGGCTTTCACCATTAGAATTAAAGAATGCCCACTTTGATTGTTTTACTCCCTTTGCCGACATGATAGAAATAAACTTCTTTTCAAAACTGTCCCACGTGTATTCTTCAGGTGCCCAGCTTATTTTCCCGCTCTCTGTTGCCCTGCTGTAAGCCGTTATTATAAATTTCGATTTGGGTTCAACGAGTTCATTGTCTACACTTTTATCTTCCTCGAAACAAAAAATGTGAAACCCAGTGACTGGTTCTTCATGCAGGAAATCATTAAGGTTTCCTTTCGTACATCCTATTATTTTCTCCACCGTAAGCTTTTCTAGATCCACTTCATCGTTGCGCTTCTCCGCCAAATCTCTAGAATTTGTCATGTTTACAGACTGTCTATATGTCATGATTTTGTAGGATGGTTCTGCGATGATTCCTAAAATAAAGAACAAAAATGCAATACTAATTGACTTGAATATGCCAATATCATTCTCAGATTTGGCATCTTTTCTTCTATCCCCTTTTGAGTCCATGAGAACGTTTTGATGTTTCTGGATACTAATAATTATGATTTAGGGATTTCTTTATGGGACTCAATATCGCGAGGTTGCACAAAAAATGATAAAGTTAGAATTATACCGCAGTATGAATTTCATGATGACTTGAACTCCAATGAAACACACATCGAAAATTCATTGAAACCATACATTGTGAAACGCTGATGACAGTGGAAACCGACTTATCAATAGTAGTAAAAATCACAGACCTGATTTTACTTCATGATCTGTGGACTTTACTCTATAACATTAGTTTAAAAGTACTCTCAAGGAAATGAAAGAAGTAAGAAAGGAATATGAAAAATCTTATTCATTTGTTACATTTGAGTATCAAAAAAGCAGAATACAACAGAGTGCAATATTACTTTTATTAAGTTCATTTTATTGGAAAGTGACGAGCATCAAACAAAACAAAGCAGTATCAACAAATAGAGGTCATATGACATGAAGATATCAGATAGTTTTGAATTATAACAGTGTATTATTTTTGTGATCAGAAGTCCTCAGCAAATATTATGCATATTTCTCAACAGCTCATACCCAAAAACATATTACTCAAGTTAGTAGATTCAATCTTTTCCTTTTCATCATTTCACGTCCAAGTTATATTTCATGGAACACAGATCCGGCTGCCTTCATAAATCTTGATGCGTATCTATAAATTTCCACAATCATGCGAGCATTGGCAAATGTTTAGTCCTGGTCACCCAAAATATCCAATGCCGAGCTTGAACTCACATGGATTTTACCACTCTATGACACCATGTTGATGATATCCTTGAGTCGTGAGTTTTTTTATAATTATGTAGTTCCTAATTTCGATTGAATTTTAAGTCATGTAAAGATCTAAGTGCCGATAGTTCTAGCATACTTAGGAACGTACATTGGATAAAGTCGTAGATACATAGGGTTTACTCAGATTTATTCTGGTTGACGTGTACATAATTTCACGTAGGATTATCTCGTATACGGTACATCATACCGTGCAGATCAACAACATGCAGTACCTTTGTTCAAGAAAAAAGGATACTTCATGCATGCCGTGCAATTATTTCAACTTGAACTAGAAACTCTTTTTTCTTTCTTAAAACTCTCATAATTTTCAAAAACTATCTAAAACACATACCTAATCATGAAGCTCGCTATCCTTACCACCCTTGTTGCCTCCACTGCTGCATTTGCTCCCTCTACCTCCAAGGTAAGAATATTATTACTCAATGACAAGGTTATTGCAAACATCAAACATTGACTTGTGAACATAATAGCTCACATTTTCTTCCTTTGTTCTTTGATACAATTTCATAATCGTATTCATATTCATGCTCATTAACATACTCATTATCACCATCATTAAAGGCTTTCAATACCGCCTTGAACGGTGATGCCCGCTCCCCTGATGGACTTGGAGTTGATCCAGGACCTCTTGATCTTTTCGATCCTCTTGGATATGTTGATGATGTAGAAAGCTTCCCCCGTCGTCGCGCTGTTGAGATCAAGCACGGACGTATCGCTATGGCTGCTTTCATCGGTATGATGGTCCAAGAGCTTGGATACACCTTCCCAGGATCTCTTGATCTTGCTGGAGACTACCCATTCGCTTCTGTTCTTAAGGACGGTATGGGTTTCCCTGCTCTTGCTAACATCCCTACTTTCGGTCTTGTACAAATTGCTCTTTTCGGTGCTTTGGCCGAAACTGTTGCTATGCCTGCAAGCGAATACACTGGAGGTCCCCAAGATCTTCCAGGTGGATACGATGGATCTTCTGGAACCATCCCAGGAGGATACCCCTTCACCTCCCAAATTGAAGATCCTGAGGAGCGTGACCGCAAACTCAACGTTGAGCTCCAAAACGGACGTGCTGCTATGCTTGGAGTTACTGGTGCCATGATGCATTCTTGCCTTGACTCTTGCGACCACCACTTCTTCTACCCTATCACTCACAACTAAATGCAATAGAAATCGGTAATAGATATGTTAGTGTATCATTAATCTGTTCACATCGATTATAAGCTTTTACAGATAGGCTCGAAAGATAATTCTCCTGGATTGTACAGTAGAGAAACAATTAAAAATGATCAACATTCATTTTATTTGGGAATAATATAGATAATCAAATAAGATATGAGACGTTAGCTCTTTCATTTTATGAATTTATGATTTGATGAGTTTTTTATTTTTATGAGATGATTTGAATAGATTTATAATATGAAGAGAAAATATACGTATTTGATATGAATTCTTTTTTAACTATACTGTACCATGTTATCGAAAGTTGTTGTATATGATATTATTTTAATTGTTCTAATGGCAATGTTCTGAGACAGACCCCACAGCTTCAATATTATTCTTCGCTCGTCATATTAAAATCCATAGAAAAAATGAATGTGCTACATAGTGTCAGGCGCCTGGGCAACAAGCACGACAACTAATACTCCTCCAGAAGAATAGGTCAGTGTTAATATCAATGTTCACTCAAATGTGAATTACAAAAAGAAAAAAAGGAGGGAATTTGGCCTTTCCATTTTATTTTGATGTAACCTCTTCGTATCCTATAGTGTTTTCAAATCCATATCTGTCTTTGTCTCCTTGATTATCCGTATCGATTTATGATGATGTGAAAAATAAAAACCGTTCGTCTCGGAAAAAAAATATTTGTCTCCTCATTATTCTACTATTTCCTCCGGTTACTAATGAGCGTGAGAGGGAAAAAAACCGTTCGTCCCGGAAAAAATAATTGTATGATGTTTTCGATAATATCTCCGCAAGCTTATCTATCTCGAATCAGTCTCGAATCGAATACTGTTGAGTTTCACCAGGTTCCTAGAAACAAAAAATATTTTTAGTATCTTTGGAATTTTAATCTGGTCACTGTTGAAATGATGGCTAGAAAAATCTAAATTATACCACTTGTTCAAACTAATTATCCAAAATGGTTTAAGATGCATGTCAAATAAATAACTTTTCATTTGATCGGATTTATATGATACATAATTTTACTTTATTTATCATGATTAATATGATTGATGGGAGCGTTCCATATCCATTTGTTACCAGCCCATTTTATTCCCTCCTCAACAGGACACGCACCATGCAATGAATATGGATTGTAATCACCATTGGGAAGAAGGCTGTAGAAAATGATCACCTTTCCCTTCTGCGGTTTGACTTTCAACCCCTTTGTACAATCTTTCATATCATAAGGTTGTGGTGCTCTGTTAAATCGAGGAAACACGGTTTCTCCACCTTTTTCAACATCAGACAAATAGAAGAATACAGTTGCAAATCTATTTTGTTTACCATTCTTCGTTAGCATTTGCGTGTTTGTATCTTTCTGATATTTTGACATATCAAAGTAATCCAGATGAGCATCATATCGTTGACCTAGAGAATATTTTAATATCTGATAATCTTCTTGATGTTGTAATGGTGTGCGAGTCAGAACTGATGTGCGATCTTCCAAATCCTGGAGCATAGGATATTCTTTCGAGCGAATAAATGCAGTCTGACTCGTTCTAAAATCAGAATCCTTTTTATCTTTATCACCATCCTGTTTCGCGACAGTACTACTATGCTGTACTTTTGGTCCAGCAATTTTTTGGATGTAATCACTTTCTTCCATACTTAAGAAACCTTCTACAGATAATACGACCGGATCGACAGAGAGTGTTTCTAATGTAGCTGCGCGTGCATGACTTACATTATCATCCCTGAGAAGAATTTTTCGTCGGAATCCAATGTGAACCGCTGGCCAGAACCACATTCCTCCCTCTATCAATATGACCATATTTTCGGATGCAATTCTGTTCAACATAAAGTTTTGAAGGCTAGGGGGTGCATTTTTTTTCATACTACTAGCACCCATGATCGGTCTACCATTGGGAGTGAAAAAAGCCCACTTGGAATTTTCTTTCCCTTTGGAAGACATAATGGAAAATAATTTTTTTTCAAAAGAATCCCAAGTAGATTGCTCAGGTCCCCAGCTTACTTTTTTGCTCCTCGTTGCTTCGGCGTAAGCAGTAACTTTCACTTGTGACTTGTGCCCATTTTCAAAGCAGAAAATATGAAATCCTTGTAGCGGTTGATCATGTATAAAATCTTGTAGACTTTCCTCCGAACATACAATATTATCTTGTAGAAGTAAAGAGCTGTTACGAACTTGTGATATTGTGAAAGAATCTCTCCAAATTGCGTTCCGATAGGCTGGTGGGGTGATGACTCCTAGAACAAAAAATACAATAGCACCAATGATTGATTTAAAGGTCAAAACCTCGTTTTGGAAGATCCTTTTCGATTCGTTTTCTGTCCTTGATGTCATTGTTGGGTGAAACTTGAGTTCATTTTGTTGAATCGATCTCATCGGTTTATGGCCTATTATGACATGACTAAAAGAAAGATTGGATTACGTAGGTAGAAGATGTAGGAGGAATTCAAAACAATTTTTGTTCTGGGCGCAGTTCATCTCTGGGAAAGCTAACCGAACACAAATTCAAATGAAATCCATCCGATTTCAACAGCAACGGGACGATTGAAAAAATTGTTACACCGGTTTATGTTTAAGATAAAATACCTTCTCATAGTGATGAAATGAATTTACATTATTTTTGTTGTAATTTTGACAAATGAATATTCATGTTATTTTTTTAAGCGTATTTTTCATTATAATCAAATTTGAATATTATGACGTAAGGACATCTAAATCCGTTGGGATTGGAACCGATTTTACTCCGTTTGTCATTTGATTTTCATTTCGGAATTTATTTTATTGTGTTCAATTTCTCAAAGAGAAAGAAGCATTCAAATGGTGCAGACCATTATTCTACAATGAGCAAGCATAGTGGAATATCATTAAGTACCAAACCACACGCCTTTGCCGGAGCCGTATTGACGCCAAAACTCGCTCGTGAATTAACTCCCTGGCGTGTACTATCCGTAACAGCCGCTGTCGCAGAAGCTTCCATATCAAACAATGCTACTCCATCCAGCAGTCATGGGAATGCTTTCTTTGGGTCAAGTAGTGGAGGACTAAGTCATAGTGGCAGCTTTGGTGGGAATGGAGGAAATCAAAGTCCTGTAACGAATACTTTTGAACAGAAGCGAGATCGCAAAGGTTACATAAGCAATCATAATCAAGCCTTTCGCAGGAGAGGTTCTGGGTCTGGATTTATCGAACATTCTTCTAGTATGGGAAGTATGAGTATGGATGAATACAATTACAGCACGGGCCAAAGAGGAGGTGAACCCACAGTTCAATATACCGTATGGATTACGGAAGCTTGGAATATATTGAAATGGGCCCAGCCCAATGCTGCCTTATTTTGGGAGATGGCTACTATGTTTCACACGCTTTATGTGGCGGATCGAGATAGGCGCCATTATGAAAATAATATAAATGAAGACAGTGGTAATAATTTGAATAATTCAGGAAGTAAAGGAGGCCAAGATTATATTCCTCCACTATTATCGTGTGGATCTACAAGTAGTGTTGGTACATCAAATACAAATCCAGGGACAGTTTCACCAAACGCTAGTGTAGCCTCCTTTTCAAACAACACTACCAACTTATCCATCAATCTCACTAATAGTAATATGAGCGCCAGTATGAAGAGGAAAAATTCGGGTGTTGTAGCGAAAGAACTTCCAGTGTGGCTTATTGGAACGTTTCTCCTTTTGCATTGTGAAGACCAAGCATTTGCACGAAATGTCTCAGGGGAAGATGAACGTCGTTTCGATGCTGTTTCTCGAAAAGGCGCCTCAGGGGAAATATTGCAACCTCTTCATTCATCGAATTCTATTGATTTCCCAACGTTACTGCAACATCCATCTCTCTCTCCGAGAACAAGGATTCATGCTGGGCATGATACTGACAGTGCACACAGTGCCTTTTTACTGGCTCATTTACGTAAATTTCTTTTGTTTTTAGCATTACCGCATAATGTCGACGCTTTATATGCTATCAAGGAGCTAGTGGAAGCTGGAGACGATAGAAGTTCTCATGCATCTCGAAATTACAACCATTCAAATCCCAATCCACATCATCATAGTTCGCATTCCAATATACATAATCAAAACCTATCCTATAATCCTCATTCTACTTACTATCCCAACACCCAGCAAATTAACAGCACTCATAATCGTGAACATGGAACTATTGGATTTAATGTCAATTTCACTCCAGAGGATCTAGAACGACTGAGCTTCATTTTGCAAGCCCCCAATGGTGGTCTCATTGATGACCCTCCTCTCAATATGACCGATTTTTTTTATGACCCACAATCCAATAAGCCTGGGGAAAGCATGAACAAAAATTGGAATACACTTCCAAACGTTGAACGAAAATTACGTGAATACTTGGGAAAAGAACTTACTTTCCTTATGAACATGTCACAGAATGATCTCAATACAGATGTGGATAATGAAGCTGTCAATGTCAGCTCAGAAGATGGTGTTACTAGTTCGCTTTCAAAAATGAGTATACGGGATGATGGAAAAGAAAGTCACCCTATGGATGAAGATGAGGAAGACGCCACAAAAATGAATAATCGTAAATCTGCTCAAAAACAAACAGAAGGATATCAAAAGGAACTAAGTTACAAGAATTTGTCCCAAAAATCCATCCTGCTTAAACCACGTGCTTATCCAGACCTCGATATATCCAATACTAGTGGCGTTGGGCAATCACCTATTGCTGCTAATGCTTCTGGATCTTACCATGGTTGCCCTAGTCCATCCTCACTTCCCACAGCAATCTCCAATCCAGGTCGATTGCATGATCTTACGATTTCCGATTGCAATGACGTACATATGTATCTACTGCAACCTTTTGAAAATGTTACTATATCTGCTTGCACTGGTTGTCACATAGTGATTGGGGCTGTAGCCGGTTTGCTACATGTTGTTGATTGTGAACGTACGACAATCACATCTGCATCTCGACGAGTGTTGGTATCCAATTCATTTGAAGTATTGAACTGTATTTTCACACCAAGTCCTCCACTATTAGTTGGAGATAATCGATCATGTCAATTTGCTCCTTATAATACATATTATGAGGGTCTGAAGGAAGACCTGTTGGCAACAGGACTTGCTGCCTGTGTGGTCAATTCCAAACAGCTACTGAGTGAAAACTCAGCTTCTTCGCAACATAGTCAGATACAACAAGTTCAACAATATCAATCATCTCCAATTCAAGTGCAATGTTCTAGCAACAAATGGAAAATACCCCTTGAGATGGCAAAATTGAATACGCAATCAGTTGATCCATCTAGCGGCACTTCGGACAAAACAACAACCAGCCCTAAACAGCAGCACTCTGGAGATGAAGCTATGCCTACACCTATTTTACAACCGGCTTCGGAATTTCATATAGTTTTTGTACCGCTAGAAAGTGAATCATCTCGCCAACGTCGCCAACTCCAAGAAATACAGCAACCGCAATTTTTGCAAGAAGAATCTAAAACTTCTACAATGAATGACGACGGTGATGCAGGTGATGCAGATAAAGAAAGTCAATACTGTCGCAATCTCGCAGAGATTTTACAACTTTCACCATTTCATTTGCCCTATGAATACGAAAAACGTGTCATTATCAAGGCCGAGCGTATCAAAAGTTTGCAACAAGCAATCCGCACGGATTTGTCTCCTGAGCAGCAGAACTTGGTACAAGAGGAGCTTAACTTAGGTTTTAGAGATTGGCTTGTTACCAGTGGGAATTTAAGACAGGTATTGGATTTAGTTCACATGGAAAACAATGGTGTATTGTAATCAGTTTCCCAAATAGAAAAAAACCTTAGCCACTGTGCACGTTGTTCTTCATATTGTAATCTTAGATTCAATTTTGAGTACTTTTTTAAACAAAGAAACACGAACAAGTTCTGAAATATCACACTAATGATAATAAACATTAACATTTATTGGCTACAATGTATCGAAGAGTATAACTAAATAAAGACACAGATTAATGACCCCAAAAACTTTTCTTTATAAATAAGATTCGATTTTGAATTATCATCCTATTGAGAATGACTTCAAACTTCATATTGGTCTTCAGTGGCTGGACAAAATTCTTCCCAAGCTTCATTCATATTCAAGCTTTCTTCTGGATAATTTTGCTCAAAATTTTCTGGTGCTTCTGCGTAGCAAACTATTATGGCGTTAACAGCACTTGCTAAAACAGTCATGAAGACACGTGAAGCCACAAAACCTGTTATTATTCCAATTCTTTTCGTATGCAAGGAAAATAATAATTCAATGTTGAGACCAGAAATATTTTCAATTTGTTATATCAACAAATTGGCGAAGTTGCAACTTACGAAAATACCTCCGTCGGACTCTCTTTTCCTTGTAAATTAAATGCTGAATTAGCTATTAAACCGACAAGGCCAGACAGGAGCGAAACAACCACACTAACTGCACATAGGACGTTTCCTATCACGTTATCTGTCAATAGGGTTGTCCAACCCCGTTCTTGAAATAGATCCCTCACTCTTTTACCTGATTCCAGGTAACCATAGCCATGCAGTCCTACAAACACATATGCCCACTCATTGAAATATTCTATTATTCCTTGGAAAAATTCAAGCATGCAATCTGTGCAACAGGATAAAGCACTCCGTTCCTTTTTTGATTTCATATGGCGAGAAAATTTTTGGAGGGCTTGTGCTACTGCCATTAATAAGCTTCCAACACAAATGGATCTTTGTGGATTTTGCGTTTCCAAATGAATAGAACAGAAGAATATACGCGTTAAAGAAATGTCGATATTTCGTTCTTTTGCAACCGATTAGTTTCATTACTTACCCCATTGACTTCGTAACAGCTAAAACAAACGATGATCGTACATTGCTTCCACTTTTATAAGGTTTTTCTGTAGAGTGCCACCATTTTCCTATTGTGCTTGCAACAGTCACATGAAGAGTATTCTGCAATGAAAACGAAATTATTTTGAGCAAAACCTCAAAGGATGATACAATCATTTATTTCGTTCATCATTATCCACTTACCTTAATAACTTGAAATGTCCATATAAACGAAACGACAAGTATAGTAATTGAAGCCCAGTCACGGAACTGTTCACATTCCCAGTCATCACAATAATTTAGCGTGGAGGCATTAATTATACCAACAGTTGTGTAAACCCACCAGACTATCCATATCAAGAGCAAAAATAAGTGACCAAAAGCAACTCCAAACAGACCAACATGATATGATATACCTAACAATGCTGTTTTCAGATTTTCAGCTATGAAACTAAGTTTACCCCAGGAAAGAATTATGAACATTATGGACCAGCAGGATGCGCCAAATCCGAATATTTCAACAAGCACGTTCTTCTGCATCACTCCAATAGTCGTTATTCCAATAGATGCTGAAATGTTGAAGACCATGCTTAGTCTGATCACGGTCATGGGTATTTTCACCATGAGCATGAGTGCATGGATCGTTAAAAACGTCGAAAACAAAAAGAACAAAACAACTGTGCTCGATATGGATTGGAAGTTTGCTTTGAGTGCTAATTTTTTCTCCTCATCGTCATAAGGACTCCTTCCATACACTATTCCTATTATGACCATGGCCACAATATGGGATAGGAACATGCACGCGAAGAATGCATCCTTATATCGCTCTTTCGTTTCAGTTTCTATTTCCAAGTAATTTGTTATTGCTGTATCATTATAAACTTTTTCGTTTTCAGACGGTAGGGGTCTTTGAACTTCGTTCACAATCTTCTCTTGATCTAGGAGATTTTCTTTCTTGGAATCCTTTTTCTTCTTCATAAGCCGTGTCATTATCTCAATCACGACAAGATCATCAAACAATCCGAAAATGTGGGATTCTTGCTAAACGAAGATAAATGTGCTTTCGATTTCCTTCGCAAGACCTGCTGTTTAAATAATATATTGATTACATAGAATATATAAAATAGCTGATATTAAAAATATTTGATTTCCTAAAAATTGCTCAATTGGTGCTTAAATAAATTTACAATCTAAATAAGCATGGAAATCGCCAAATCCCGTTTCTTACAACATGAAATTTCCATCCCACGTGCAATACGAATGAAGGATAATTTATATCCGAATTATCATTTTTTTTATTTTTTGGTTTGTAAATCTCCTTCGGTGAAAGAACACAAATCATTGTTGTTACTCTACATTAAAAAAAATGACAGCTTCATCATTTCTAAGAAAAGCTATTTTGAGAATGTTTCAGGAGCATGTCTCACAGATTTATTTCTTCGGTTGATAGAATCTACACGTGTCTGAATGACATGAACATAAATTTGCCTGATTTGATTTACACGTGTAAGCTTATTGGAAGGTTGAAACTTAGAAAAATTAAAAGTATAAATGAGAAAAACGGATGGAGAGCATTTTGATATGTTTAGTAAGTTTTAACTGTCATTGATTAGGTCGCAGTATGATGACTGTACGTACAAGCTGTGTACAAACAGCTCGTCTATCTTCAGCCCTCAGCGAAAGTACTTTTTTGCGAGCAGGTAAGATGACAAGAGCCAAGGACAACTAAAGAAGGAAGTGTCCGGCTGAAGAATGCTATGAACATGCTAAAGTCTCTTTTCTCATGATTATTTGTAATTGTTACTATTTGTTGACAGAAAATTTGTTTTCGCCCATTCATTACTCGAAAGAAGTGATTATTAAATTTTGAAAGATGGCTGGAAAATTGAACTCTTCCCTACTCGAAAAGTGTATGACCGACATCTTGGCATACGCCGAAGGCGAGACCATTACTTACTTCGGATCCGAAAAGGAAGGAAAGAAGCGTAACTTCATTGAGACCTTGGAGCTTCAAGTTACCTTGAAGAACTACGATCCTCAACGTGACAAGCGTTTCAGTGGAACCTTCAAGCTTCCAACTGTTCCCCGCCCCAACTTGAAGTGCTGCATGTTGGGAAATGCTGCCCATTGTGAACAAGCTGACCGTATCGGTATTGACCACATGAGTGTAGAAGATTTGAAGAAGTTGAATAAGAACAAGAAGCTTGTAAAGAAGCTTGCCAAGAGGTACGATTTCTTCATGGCCTCTGACAACATGATTAAGCAAATCCCCCGTCTTTTGGGACCCGGTTTGACCAAGGCAGGAAAGTTCCCTACTCTTCTTAGTAGTTCTGATGATATGCAAGAGAAGATCGACGAGGTCAAGTCCACCATCAAGTTCCAGATGAAGAAGGTTATGTGCCTTAACGTTGCAGTAGGAAATGTTGTTTTGACCAAGCAACAAAATATTGTGAATGTTCAATTGGCTGCTAACTTTTTGGCATCTTTGCTTAAGAAGCAATGGCAAAATATTGGACAAATGTACATTAAATCTACCATGGGACCTCCCATGCAGATCTACTTCTAAACATTAACGAAATATTTGAAGTTTTTTAATTTTCACTGGTATATAATCAAATTATGTGTGAACTTTATCTTTTCCGTAGAACCTTTTGTGTATCAATGATGTATTAAATTTGAAACAAACGCGATCAATTCATACGTTATTGAAGAAGTCCATGTAATACCTTGCATACTTTTAAGAAGGACGCAAGCATAAAAAATGAATTTGTTGATTATTTATTGACAAAAAAAGCAACGATAATATATTTTCATTTATATTAGAAACGAAGACAAAAAAATGATTTTTACACTCCCAAACCTTGAAAAAGCGCTCAGTCAAAGGCTAAATACTGCAATTTGAAATGTATTGGAAAGGTATTATGTTACACAAAAATTATATTGATTTTTTCCTCTTCCATTTTTTTTTAAGATAAGAAATCGGCTTCCGCTGATCAGTGGTTCGGCGACAAAAGCTGATTATGGCGCGAACGGATTCATCTTAAACATTTTACCACCAAAAAAAGATAAAAAATGCGGAGGTAGATTGCCTACGTAAGAATCATATTAACAGCTTAACTTGAGAGAGAGCATACATTACACAACACGTAAAAATATAGCAAACCTAACCTAACATAACATTACATAACAATCATTAGTCTTTTGCTTTTCAATATAAAATCAGCAGTCAAATCCATGAGCAACTTTCACTCCTTTCCAAACTAAGCTTTTCAATATTATGTTTTCAGAAAGGTCCAATCATAAGCAAAATGAAATACCACAAGCTAAACGCAAGGATGACGATCTTCCAAGCAAAAGAATGAAGATAGAAGATGCAATTCTTATTGACTCCTCTGACGATGAAGCAGATTTCAGTCGTAGTACCAAAGAGCCATCTAAAAAACGACAAAAAATCATTGACTTGACTTCATCAAAAATTATAGAAATTGATTGGGTTGACGAAAATAATGAAATTGTGTCATCGCGTATTCAAGAATCGATTGAGGTAGATGAATCCGAACCAGACAGAGAAAAGAATGAATCAAGTGAAGAAAACAGTAATGCAGAGCCTAATTCGAGGAAACAAGGGATAAACGGATCGACAATTCAACAAAAGAGTTATCTACTAACAAGAGAAGAAAAAGAAAAACGATTTATATGGTCTAATTTACCTCAAGAAGCTAAAGCGTTTTTAGTTGCTCAAAACAATTTTTCGATAGATAGTTTCGACGCAATGACATTCCAGGAGATAAAACATTCTCCACTCATATCGTCCCTAATGCTTGAAAATGGAATATTGTCAAGAAACCATGCCGAAAATAAACTGTCATTCTGGAAGAAAAAGATAGAAGAAAACCGTGAAAAATTTAACACATCATATCCACCATCTAAAAGCTTTACACGACCTCAATCGAAAAATAACCAAATACCAGTGAAGACAAGCGATAGACATAAGAAATCAAAGAGCATCATCATGAATTTATGGAACTCTCATTTGAGCGCAGAGGAAAAGGAAGAAAATTCTAGAATCGATTCTGATGCCGAGTCAGATCCACTTGAAAATACAAAAACCAAAATAGTCCGTGGTGCATTATTTCCAAGAAAGTTTCTGTCGCAAAAGTTAACCAAACTTATACCAGAAAAGGACTGTATATTTTTAGAAATTAATAATGTAAAAACAATAGAGGATTTTCAGCTTGTTGATAAAGAAGTGAGCTCTCCTTTGGTTGAGGCATGGTTGGAAAGTTTTAATTTAAAAGGAGAAATGGCATCAAAGTCTTGCTCGTCCATGCTAAAATATTGGGAATCACAAGTTTTGGGCTCCTACAAGACTTGGATTGGCGAAGAAAATAATGCAAATGGGGGAGTAGGACATGATGATATAGCACGATGTTCGAAGCACTCGCATGAAATAGTTGAGTCTCATGATAAAATAGACATATCAGATTCTGAAAGTTCTGACGAAATATATGTAATGAATGAAGTAAAACACCTTTGCTACACCACAATAGATAAGGTCACAGGATTGCCAATAAAATTCATTACCGTGTACGACAATGATGGTAAGATCTTAATACATTCATTTATTTTGACACCCTTTTTTCATGTTCTACATGGACTAACATTATCTTGCCCGACTTTAAGAAAATCTGTATGACTTCAGGATTGATATCCGCGAATCTATGATACCAAATTCTGGTTGGGGAGGGTTTTTGACTTTTCGTGGAGCTCGAAGACTGAATTCAAAGGGTAGAAGGATGTCAAATTTGCTATTTGATTCGTTAATTTACTCCAATTCGATAACAAGAGAACCCCTTGATGCGAAAATGTCTGATGGCACTATCAAAACAGTCACAATAGCAGGAGAACAAATTCACGGCGATAACATAAATGATTACTGGCTTCCTCACAAACTTCCAACTGATGGCGCTATTCTCCCGAATGGCAAAAGAATAAAAGTAAAGATGAAACAATTCGATTTTTTCAATTATGATGACATTGTCCAGAGAGAAGGTGGGATTGGTTTTTTTGATGAACACAAAGAAAGCGACTACATTTTAGAAAAAACTGCCATGTTTTCAAGTTACAATGAAGGTTGTGGATTAATCGATATAGGCCTTTACGGACCGTTCAGAGACAAAGGTATGCAAGTGGACTTATTTTATGATGACAATATTTTTCATCACCTTAAAACCTTACATTGTTAAAATTGACATGTCGAAACTTTCAGATAGGAAAACCGAACATGATTTTGATTTGAAGGATTTCATCTTTTGCCATGAGCCTTCCTCGTGGAATTTCGGTGTAGAACCAAAGCTCCATGGATTCACTCAAATAATTGATGTCACAGACGATACAACAGGTGAACCTCATGATCAAGCAAAGGAAAATGTGTGCATGTATGTGAATGAAGCGGGAAGCTCCGGTAAATACACTCAAAATGTATTACCTAAAGAACTTGGACAAAATGTACATTATTACCTTCAATTGAAGAAGCCAATGAAAAGAGGTCAGACGGTTGAACTCTTGGTTGACTATTCTGAAGATTATGAGAAGACACGAGAGAGAAAGGGGTATGGCCTTGCTAACTTGAGAGGGGAAATACTTGGAGACGAAGACCCAGCAACACGGCTTGATAGGAATCTTTTTGAACGCAAAGAAATCGCCAAATACGTTAACGAAATGCAGGAAAATGAGGTTTCAAGGTCACTTTACTTCATGACGAGCACAATATCTGACCCTGTGATGAAGTCACTTCAAAAATATTTGAATGAAAGACCTTATGATCCCTCATTGATTCCCCATCCGAGGCTATGGCTTGCCAAAAAACGAATGCAATGGCTTGGCGACCGTATGAGAAGACATGTACAACAATTATTGGCGAACTCGTTATCTGAAGATCAAAGTGTTCTAAAAAATCTGTTGAAGATTCTCAAGACAAAAAGGTTGCATAAATTTGAAGCTTTGCCATCAGGTTGTGAATCTTTAGAATATTCGAAGAGTTGTAGTCTAGGGAGAGTATTCCAAAGAGAAGTTTTCGAAGAACTCCTATTTGATTCCAAGGTATTTGTAATGAGACCGTTTGATCATTCTCTTTGGTGTCAATTCTCCCAAAATTTAATGAGAAGAATTGGATGTCGCATTGTTGATTGGAAAATCTCATCGCATGAAACCAGGAATAAGCAAGACTTGGTTAACACACTTTTTTCGGAAGCTCTCAAGGCAAAACGCCAAATAGAAAAGGTCTCATTTATTAATAGCGAAAATTTGCGTCAATATTGTTTCAAGCCAACACTTTTGGGAAGGGACTCTGTAGATGCAAGTGTGGACAATATCAAACGTGCTGCTTCAACTGATAAAGATTTCGGAAAAGTCAATATCTTTCATGTTCCAGCTCACGTGGCCGTGGCCTACCGACGAACAAAAGGCAACGAAAATTTTTCGAAAACTGTAAATCGTCTTTGCAAAAGTAGCTTGTTTCTTGTTGGAAAAACGTCAAAGGGACGTAGTAATTTTGTTGCAATTGAAGAATTGGGTTTAGAAAAAAACGAAGATTTAAAAATACCCTTAGATATAAATTGGTATGTTCTTTGGCAAGTTGTGCTCGTCGTCCATGGTCTAGCATTTCGTTGTACCGATTGGAAACCCCCAAAAGGTCGTGGTACCGAAAAAATATACAGCTTAGAGAAGCTTTGCTCTGTGCTCGCACTCGATTTCAATGATGCTAAACAAATGCTAACAACGGCCAGAGAGGCATGCTCATCTTATGATCGGATACAGCAAGATGCCGAGAACTCAAGGTCATGTAAACAAATCAAGAAGAAGAAAAAAAGAGATAAAAAACATGCCAGAAGTATAGCTAGAAAGAAAACAAATCGACCTCCTCCATTGCAGAAAAACAAGTTGTTCTATGATATTGTTTGGAAAAATTGCATTACACTTGGATGGAGGATAGAAACTGGGAATAGGCCCAATGACTATTATTTTTTGCCTCCTGGTGTGTACCGAAAGGATCCTGAAAGAAAATTCAAAAATAGAAGAGATTATTTTGATAGCATCAAACAAGTATTGGAATTTCTCCCATCCGATCCATATTGGAAGACACAGAAATCAATTCAAGATGCATTATCATTGCTAAGAGATGCAACTAATTATATTATGAATGAGAAGAAAAACATATCAAGAGATACGAAAACGGAGTGGCTTCTTGAAAGGATCAAGGAAAAACGAGAGAAGGAAAAAATATGATGAACATTGTCTTTAGTATGTATTTTTATAATTTGTTGTTTTAATGACATTTCTATCAAGATTTTATGTTCAATTGATATTTTTCACAACAGATTCTGTAAGTTTTTTTTTTAAGCTGAGATCTGAATCTCAGCATCGTACAACAAATTTTGGTTTAAACAAAAGATACCTTGTTACGACAGATGGTTAGAATATATGGTAACAGCTACATTTTAGTGACACACCATACGTAGCATACCTTAAGTGTAAAATGTCATGCATACTGAGTGGCATTTAACTTAAGACTTACTAGTTATTATAGCCTATGCACAATAGAAAGGTATCCAAAAACATAGCACGTGATGGCTTCACCAACACCATCCGATATCATTGGTCTAGCCCTAAGCTCAGGCTTCAAGGAACGCCGGCCAGAAATTTCTTATACTCTTTTCTTTGAAGAAATTAGTTCTCAACATGATATGCCACCGGTTCTTATTAATATCTATTACACCACAAGGTCCATCATGACCTACATGAATCATCCTAGTGCCGGTTCGAACGAATTGTGGAGGAGCAACGCATACAAAAATATCGAAGATCTCCAAATCTTTTTTAAGAATCCAAGAAGTCATACAGGAAAAGGATATCGCAAAAAGGAAAATGCCACCCGCGGTTGTGTCCAGTGTGGGGTATTTAAAAAAAGAAATGACTTCTCAAAGAATCAATGGAGTTTAGGTCCGGATTTGAACCGATGCAAGCAATGTGTCACCTCGAAGAAAATGATGGGATCGTTCATGCAACCATCTTCCATAGACTCAGTTACGGATCTTGCTTCTAGTCTTGATAGTATGAATTTACTGGATGGAGAGTCATATCCAACACTAACATCGGATTTGTTAAGTCAGCATAATCAATCCACTCAAAATGGTTCTCATTCGAAAAATGTTCGAAATCATCATCAGCTAGAACGACGCCAATTTAATTGTCCTGAGTGCCCTAATCATGGTCGGGGTAAAAACGTCTTTTTTAAGAAAGTTCCTCGGTTTAAGCCTATCTGTAAATGTCCATTGTGCAAGAAAGTTACACGCGGAAATTGTAAGAGGCTTTACCCTGTCCCAAAGTCAAAAGAAAAGGGGTATGGACATTTCAAATGTCATGTCTGTCATTCCACATGGGGTAGTTCAAGAGCTTTGGCGAATATTGGACAACAGTGCTTTGTCTGTCTGGAAAAGGGTCCCATTGAAACCTTTGTGAAACCTTTTCGGTTAGAGGTGGTGAAAATTAAACCTGGTGGACCAAATAGGAGTAAGGGTGGTATCCTTGGAGGACAAAAGAAGATGAGAAGAAAAATAGCAGATGCCCCTATAATGGAAGAGGAAGAAGCCATTGCGAAATATACTCAAGACGACCAGAGGAGGAATGAACACAGTGGAAATGAAGCACTCATCAAAAGTTCCTTTCGATACGAAGAAGACCAACGGCAACAGAGGAAAATTACACAGGAAGATGAAGTTTCTGATATCACCTCCGACTCAGTAGAAGCAGTAAGAAGCTATGTACACAAATGCGAAGGGTGTGCGAAAGGACTTTGTAGAAATCGTTATTTGCCAATCAGTGCCACTCACGATGAATCCGATGGAGACACAGTTTCAACAAGTGCAAGTATCATTACAAATAGTAGTATCGATAAAGCAGAATATCAGGATCGTGATGCTGGATTTGATGACTTTGTAGATGAAGATGCAGATAATCGGATCGGACTAAAAATCATTAAGGTTTGAAACGGTTCTCAAATATGTTGATTAGTTTGACACCAGAGCAAAATAAGAGATGAAGAAAACATTATTCAATTGGAATCTTTGATCAATAAGTTGGCAACATAACAAATGAGATCAACTGATTTGAAAAAATTCCAATTTATTACATTTAACAAAATAGAAAACAAAAATGAATAAATGATATGTACGAAGGAACTAGAAATGCTTTACTAGCGGCAAAATTGTACCCAGTTAAGCTAAGGTTATTCATGATGATTTCTCGGGCTACAAAAATTTACGAAAATAAAACAATTCATGTTTAATATGTTGGGTCTGCAAAATTCCACATGCTTTCTATCTTCTATTGGTTAATTCATTGTGATGCAGAAGATAACCAACTTGATTACTCATCTTATTATTAATGAAAATCCCAACTTAATCCGTATCAAAGTATAAATATAGACCCAGCTAAAAATGAAAATGACACTATGAAACTTATAAAAAAGGGAAAATACATAATAATTTATCAAATCTCACTTAAAAGCTTTTGTTCTCGGCATTTCAATGATCCTACACCATAAAAAAGAACACCCTATACCTCGTGCTAGATGACTATTTCGTCTTCAAGTATATTACCTACACACACCCATGCAAATATGAATGCATCTCACCAAAGTATTTAGTTACATTGATATCATTTG
>Ga0209092_10000755_pt1 | contig 32412 bp, 57 predicted proteins | sample FraStrMetagenome_FD_187446 | JGI IMG/M metagenome (GOLD analysis project Ga0209092, IMG submission 187446) | Marine eukaryotic phytoplankton communities from Arctic Ocean - Fram Strait ARC3M Metagenome (SPAdes) (version 2) | ecosystem: Environmental > Aquatic > Marine > Oceanic | place: Fram...
CCTGTAAATTTAGATGGAGTAAAATATGTTACTGAAATTTGGGCAGAAAAATATACTGAATTATCTGATACGTCTTTAAATGTATATAATAAGAATCTAGGAAAAGATATTAATTATACTCCTAGAAATATTCAATCAATTAAGGAAACAAAAGCTGATAGAGATATAACACAACCTGTTTTTAATCCTGAAGGAATTACAAGGAAGAATGCTTACGATAAAAAGACAGGTGTTTTAAAAGAAGCTACTAAACCTTCTACTCTTAGTAAGGGTAAGGTATTAAACTTAAGTTTTGATGCTCAGAACATGAGTAATTACAAAGCTGCTTTAACTGATATATATACAGCCCCTTCTATACAACAAGTGAAAGGAGCTAGAGAGTCAAAAGCTTTTAACGAAGTTTTTACAAATGAATCAGCAAAAGAAATAATTAATGACAGAATAAATAGTTATGTAGATTCTAAACGAGGTAAAAAATATGTTGATGGTTCAACAAAGAGAGCTTTAAATCGTTTGAATAAGGTAGCTACATTAGGTGTATCTAGAGTTTTAGGTGGGCCAACTCAGTTTATAAAACAAGTTGTACCTATTTTTAACACAGGTGCAAATGCAGGCGTTGGTAATACACTTAAAGGTGCTAAGTTAATTTTTGATGCTGAGGTTCAAAAAGCCATAGATGATTCAGGATTACCTATTGCTAACAGGGGAATACAGTCTCAATCAGATATTGAAAATGCTGACAGTAGAATTAAAAAGAAAGCACAAACAAAAGCAGGTAGAGTTATTGATGCTGCTGATTCAATAAATAAAAAGACTCTTGAGGCTTTCTTGGTCTATCCAGATGTTCAGACAGCAAGAGCTTCTTTTATTGCATATTATATTCAGCAAATGAAAAAAGATGGAGGAGACACTAGTAATATTGATTGGTCTAAACCATTAGATAAAAAAGCTGCACAGTATGCACAGCAACAAGTAGATAGGCAACAAAACACATCTGACCAAGACCTTCAAGGAGACTTGTTTACTAATCAAAACTTTGGTTCTCAAATGGTTCGTAAAACATTGTTTCCTTTTGCAAACTTTTTGTTAAATCAAAAGACAAGAATGTATTCAGATATAAATACTTTAACTAATAACCCAACTGCTCTTCCAGGTGATAAAACCAGAGCGCTTAGGTCATTAGGAGGTTTAGGTGTCGAGACAGTAATGTTTAATGCTATTGGGTTAGGTATTACTCAAACCTTAGCTGCTGCTGCAAGATTAATATCAGGAGAAGAAGAAGATCCAAATCTAAGTAGTTACAAAAACGCAGAAGAAAGGTCAGCGAAAAGAGACAAGGAATTTATGAACAGAGTCAAAGGAAGAACTGGGAATATGATTGCGGACATTGTTTCTCCTGTACCTATATTAAATGACATTCTTTTAGATAAGCTAAATGTCGTTATGGAAATCTTTCAAGAGGATGAAGAAAATCCTTGGAAGTTTTTTGCTAAAACAGATAAAGGAATAGAAGAAAGATTAGGTGTTTTAGGAATAGGTGGTAAAAAAGCAGGAATACTCGCAGATATGATTCAGACAATCATTACAGGTGAAAAAACTACTGAGTATATGGGTAAAAAAAGTACAAGAAAAATAGACCCTAAAAAATTGAACGCCCTGAAAATTACGACTATGTCTTATTTTATGCACTTAATTGGTGTTCCTGTTTTAAACTCAAGTGAAGTTGGATATGTTTCTGAAAGAGCTTTTAAAGATATAGGTAAATCAAAAGTAATAGAAGAAAAAGTTGACTATGAAGCAGAAGCTAGGGCTAAATTAAAGCAGAGAGGTGTTAACAATCCTTCTAGAGAATCTATAGAATTTGAATCAAAACAATTGAAAAGAATAGACCAAGGTAAGGAGCGTAAAACTATAAAAACAAATAGCAAAAGTAAAAGTGACAAATCTTTTAATCCAAGTTCTTTTGGTAGTAGTAAAGGTAAAAGTAAAAGTAATTCTTTTAACCCTAAATCTTTTTAGAAACAGACTCAGAAGCTTCATCATATAACTGTTGGAGCTTCTGTATTAATTTACAGTTAGGTCTATCTTTTAATTTCTCTCTAATAATCTGTTCTCTAAGATCTTTTATCATCTTCTATTTCTTTTTGTAAACAAGCTAATGCTCTCCAGGCTACTTTTGCTGTATGACGAATTCCATCATCATCAATTGTACCTGCTTCAATAAGGTGTCTAGCTAACGCATCGTAGTTGTCAGATGACTTGCTACGATCCCAATGCAAGGGTTTATCTGGATGATGTTGTTTGTTTCCTTGTAAGGACACTCTAGATATTTCCATAATTGCATCAGGGAAATACTTTAAGACACCTGTAAAGACAGGTCTATCTTTTCTTTCTTCTGCCTTCATAATTAAAAAATGTGAGTTAGTCTTGCTACTTGACCATGTTCTTTTGAATGTATAAAACCTTCAACAGCTTTAACGCCACCTACACCGTATCCTTTTCTATGATGCCAGGAGTCTGAACCACTAGGAGACCTAAGTGACTCAACGGTTATGCCATGGTAATCTTTACTAGATTTATGATGTATGTGGTGAGTATAAACATATCTATGTTTAGTATCAGCCCATTCTTTTGAAAACTCATTAGCCATTATTAATGGAAGGTCAGCGAGCTTTGCTCCATCTCCATGTGTAGTTCCAATTAAATTTTGACCATACTTAAATCCTTTTCTATGAGCTATACTACAATCAAAAGTTATGTTCTTAGATTTTCTAAACCATGACTGTATTGAATCGGACAACATAAATCCTGACATATAATCGTGATTACTTGGGTTGTAAACAAAATGAACATCAGCAACTGTTACTAATGTTTCTAATACATCTACATAAAGTTTTTTCGCTGTAAGAAAATTCTCATACCACATTCCATGTGTATCTTGTGGTGTACCTGCTGTTGTTTTCCTGTGTGGCTCATCTATATGAAGTATGTCGTTACCTCCTACAAAAAGTATCTTATCTATATTAAATCCATTTGATTTTTGAAGTATACCTTTCACTCCTTTCTTAACTCTTTTAACTGCTATTTGTGAATCATAATCTTCACCTGTCTCAAAACTAGTAGCTAACTTTCCGATATGAATATCTGCAGGATCTATAACTAATAGATGTCCATCTTCACTTTTAGTTCTTGGTATTTTCTTATAAGAAGGCGAATGTTCATCCATTGCCTTTATTATATCATCTCTTAATTCTTCAGGAGATACGCCTTTATTTTTAACATGTAGTGAAAAGTGCTGTCCTTTATGCCAATAGTGATCGACATCTTTCATAGGAATTCCCATTGCTTCACATTCTTTTTGTAAAGCTCTGTGTTTTTTAATTAAATCATACTCTTCTTCATTTAGTCTAGGTCTAGATTTCATCTTCTGTTGCTTTTTGGGTCTCCCTTAAAACAGATTGAAGTTCTCTTATATAAGAGTTAAGAGCAGTATAGTCTTCATCCATTAAGGATTCGTATATGTCATCAGTAAGATTGTTAATGTTTTTCATCAGTAAGTTGATGAAGTTGATTGAGTTTCTACTGTTTCTTTGTATTGACATAGCTTGTATTGTTTTTTAAATATACAAATTATTTATACATAAAAAGCAAAAAGTTATTAACTATCTAGATGAAACTGCAGGAACTTACCTGAAGGAGCATCAATTTTACCTATGGCTTTATATATTGCTCTTGACTTCTTTTTTACATCTTCTCTGTCTTTTCTAGAAGAGTCTGTACCTAAATTACAATACATACTGCAATCAATTCTAAATAACTCATCTATTTTCTGCTTAACTGACCATGTTGAAAAATTAATTACTTTCTCAATGTCTTCGTATTTATATTCCATTTTCGTTATATGTTAATGTTAAAAACTCTTCTTGTAATTGTTGCATTTCGTGTATAATCTGCGCCTTCCTAGATTCTCCATCACCTAAAGCTGACATACATTTATTGTAATTGTTTTGAAAAATATCATCGTGGTTTAAAATAAAATCAAAATCTCTTAGGCTATGTAGTACTGATGCGTGGTTTTTATCAAACAAATCTCCAATCCTTTGGAAGCTCAGTCCATATACGTTTCTTAGTATTCTAAACGATATTCTTCTAGCATCAACTACTTCTCGTCTTCTGGTTTTTGACATTACATCATCAACACCTGTTGCGTTTTCAACTACTGCACAGATGTTCTTAAACATTTTTGGGGTTAGGCGCATTTTATATTTATATTTAAGTTAATTGAATCTAAGTACTCGTCTGATGAAATAGAATTTATATCCAGGAGAACAGCTGGTCCTGTATTAAACTTATAATAGTCTATCATGAAATATACAACGGACTTACTTTCATCAGTTACATGTCCTGTTAAATTTTGTAATAGACCATCTGTAATTTTAAAATCTAATTGGTCAACAAGATCAGCTATTTTATTCTTACCTCCAAATTTAAAATTATTTATTTGCTCTAAGAATAATTCGTCTATCTCAAATTTCTCCTCTGTATACTTCTGTTTTGCATCCATGTTTTTCTAATTCTTTTAATCTATATTCTTGTATGGCAGACACCCTGCCATTTGGCTTTTTTACTTCTGAAAATAACACACCACAATTAGGTGGTATAGCAACAAGATCAGGTATACCATTCTTATTGGTCTTAATAAGCTTGATAACATAGTACCCTTCAGCTTCTAATTGCTTAATCCTCTTCGCTTGTATCTGTTGTTCTGTCATATTATAATGTCCAATCATCAGGCATTACTATTATAATGACTACATATACAAGACATATCCAACCTATTGCTTCTATCATAATTTATATTTTTAAAAAGTTCTAAAATTACATAATTGTTTTGGTACTCTATAAAATACATCAGTTCCAAAACGGTGAACTGTGTTAACTTCTTTTATTTCTTTATATTTTTCTTGATAAATAATATCACTTGTACAATATAAAAATGAACTGTTTTTTTTACACAACAAAAAATAATAAAATAATCCTTCATTAGAATATTTTTTTTTCCTACCTAAAAAAGAAACTGTATTGAATGGAAAACTATCTAAATCAGTAAAAAAAGTATTCTTAACTTCTGCTTCTATTCTATATTTTAATCCATCTTTATGTGCAATTATATCTATATCAAAATCTTCTTGGTTTTTTTCTTCTATAATGAAATTCTTTTTTAATAAATATTTTTGTATTTTATTAATTGCAAACTTATCATTTTCATCATAACTGTCTTTTCTAAAGATACCAGCTTTTGTTCTCATTGATATTTAATTTAAAGTTAATAAATCTCTTTTAAAATGTTTTAATGTATAATCTTTTTTCTTTGTAACAGCTTTGTATATGTCAGGCTCAATACCTCCTTTAGTAAATATCCATACCACTTTATTTTCTGGTCTATCTTTAGTAGTCATTCTATCTCTTGACTGCCAATAGCTTGTGGCACTAAAGTCTATGTTATAGTAAATCAAAAGATCTGCTTTTCGTAAAGATATACCCTCACGACCTGATACAATTTGTAATGCTATTGACTTTCCTGTACTTTCAAACGTACTTAAATCTGTACATAATTCATCACCATATACTTCTTTTAATGCGTTTAGTTCTTCTTTAAACTTATAGAATATACCTATCTTTTGTGTACAAAAATTATCATATATAAATTGAGCTTTAAATGTATCTATTACCATAGAATTTCCGCTTTCAAACTTTACAGTTCCACTATACATTTGATGTAGCTTCTGCATTAATTTAACGCTAGTATCAGCTAATATAACATCATCCTTTCCTTCTACAACTAAATCTCTTTTAAGTCTGTTACATAGCTTTAAAATCATTTCAGGAGGATCAACATATATAACGTCTTCTTCTATAACAGACTCAAAACCTGCTTCTTTTTGCGTGTAAGAAATCATGTACTGATTCATAACATGTAAGATACTATCCTTACCTCCTGAGTAATCATTAACCATAAAACCACCAATCCTTCTTGTCTTTGGTACTATATATTCTTTAGCGAACTTATAAAAATTAGTATACTCTCTAAAAGGATTATGAGCTATACCATATACTTGATGATACATTTGACTAAAAGACTCTGGAGTAGGTGTTCCTGACAATAGGATAACAAACGGATTGTTTTTCATTATCAAATCCTTAACTTGCTTTGCTCGTTTACTTGGCTTAGGAAATGCACCCATACTATGAGCTTCATCACAAACCACAGCATCCCAGCCTTTTAGGTCTATCTTATGTAATGACTCGTAGTTTATTACAGTAAGATCAAACCCTGGTTTCAATAAGTCAAAGTCAGACTCTATACTACTTATAGCCTTCTTCTTTGTGATGAACAATGCTTTGTTCACACTCATCATCTTATCTAAGATGCCTAGAGCTGTAAGTGTTTTACCTGTTCTTACTTCCATTGATAAATACACAAACCTTTTAGTTCGGATTATTTCCGAACCTTTGTCTATAATTTTCTTTTGATAATCTCTAAATTGTATCATATTCTTTTCTTATATTCATTAGCACTTGGCATTTCTCATACTCTTCTAGCTCTTCAAAATACATAATCAAATCATCAACAACTTTAGTTGTAATAGGCTTAGTTATGTCGTGAATAAAAAAACTGTAGTCTGTAAATGACAACTCCGAAAAGGGTACTTTAAAAACTACTATGTCATAGGAGTTTAACATTCCATAATGTAATTCATCAAATTCTTCCATAAGTTTTTCTTAAATAAGAATATACATCAGGTAGCTTTTCTGCTGCTAATTTCTGTGTTTTGTATGTAACAGAACCTAATGTTTCCTTGCTATATAATGTTATTTGTTTTTCCGTACAATACTTGGAAGGCTTACCATCTGTTGATATGCCTCCCTTTCTGATTGCTATCTTACAATAACCTGAGTTATTCATTGGCTGTACATAAACTTGAAAATCATTTTCAATACACCATTTAAAATCAGAATGAAAATCTACTCTCATCTTTTTGTTGTTTTAAATTACTCTTGTCAGTTACAAATATAATCCACCTACCATTCAGGTCTCTATCCTCTTGTGGTTTCTGGTTAGTCTTGAACATCGCAAATGATTTTAACCATCTATAAAACTCTGTTCTTGATATGGTTCGTTTAGCCTTAGGCGCAAAATCAGGATTGTCTTGAATGAAATCCATATACAATTCATTCTTGTATATCTTCTCGTCATATCTGATAATCTCATTTTTAAATTCACTACCAAATAATCCACACCATTCAACAAACTCGTGACAAGTATCAGCAGATAGATGTCTTACTGTTTGATTCTTGAAGTTACCCTTGATTAAACCTTTAGTTAAATAGAACATAACATTCTCAATCATGTAGTTATCAAACGCACACCACTCATCTTCTGTCCATTCAGTAAACAACAACTTACCAAATTCAACTAATGGAGTAAAGTCTTTAGTATAGAATTGAGAGAACTCAAGCTCCCACTTTCTTCTAGCAAATGAATTACCTCTACCTTTAATTGCGTAGTTAGTTGTTATAGCAACCTTTGGAGATTTACTAAATGGAATCTTGATTGCATCCTTGTTTTTCTTTTCTAAGGTAAGACCTTCCGTTACCACAGAAAACAATCTTTCAAAATCAAAATGTTTTTTAACATCATCGAAGCACAGTAATTGTGAATCTGCTGATACAGTCTGATAAGGAAAAGATTTCTCAAAGTTAAAAGACTTACCATCAATGGTAACAAGTTTTTTCATTTGAGATAATGCATTCATAAATAATCCCTTACCTGTCCCCCCTTCAGGATTCTCAGAAATAACCTCATCGTTTAGAATTACTGCAGGACAATATGATAAATTCTTATAAGCATGTAGCATATAACCTATCGTACTTCTCATAGATAAAACTGTTTGCTTATCTCCTCCTGATATATTCTTAACGAATGTCTTGTAGTCACAATCAAAAGAATCACAAAGCTCAAAGTCTCTGTCTATAACCTGATCTTTCCAAACATATCCACCCAAGTCCAGGTAATCTATTGTAACTTTATTCTCCTTGGTAACCTTTACTGCACAGTTTCTATAGTACAAGTAAGCAGTAGATTTATCATCCTCTATAAAGTATACATCGACTGTTCCTAAAAGAGATAAGAACTCTTCTCTAAAAAACCTAGTCTTGTCAGCAAAGTAATTGTATACAGACATATCATCTAACTCTTCTAGATAACCTAGGACAAAGTCTTTTATCTCTTCTTCATTTGTATGGTCTATAAGATTGTTAGTTACTCTTACGAAAATAAAATGCTTACTTCCCTCTGGGCTGAACTTAAAGAATCCATTGTCTTCTAGGAATTGTCTGAATAGATAATGTATAATAGTAATCACGCCCTTTTCGCTCTTGCTCCAAAAACGTTTCTCACTTTCATCTTCTTCTATAGAAGTTATTACCGAATCAATAACAGCATCTTCAATATTGGATTCAGCTAACTGAAGACGTATTTCCTTTTTTGACACTCCTCTTTTAAGTTTCATCCTTACTTGATTAACTTGATCCTCATCTTCATAATACTTAGAACCAAAGTTCTGTGATTGTGCATATGCTGAATTAATCGTGGTCTTGATTTCATTTAAAGAAAAATCACTTGTCACAAACTGTGTCATAATGTATTCAGATAGAGACTTACTAACACCATAGTCATTAAATGCTGCAGCAAGTATATAGATGTTGTTGTTTCTTTCTCCATCAACCATTCCATATTTCTTAGTCCACCACTTTAATAGTATTTCAACTATTTTATTCTCATCTGTGACTGGTATAGTAGGTCTAGATGAATACTTATCTACTATCTTGAACTCTTGTTCCTCTATCTTGTTCCATGTATGTGAATTCTCATTTACATAGATCAGAGGGTCATATGATTCATAACAAACTCTAGATACATTTTTGCTAGTCTTGTCAAAGTAATCTGAATTGTAATACTTCTCCAATGACATGAAGTAGTTCTTGTGATTGTTTGGTTCTTTAGGTATCTTAACTAAAGCCTTAAGGCCATTACCACTAGGTGATATAAATACTGAATATACATATCTGTCTTTTGATAATCTTTCTTTCTCAGATGACATATCCTTCTTGGTCTTATAACCATCAAAGTCTAAGCAGATAAATCCACTATGCTGAGTAAGACTATCATCATTTCTTTTATTGAACATTCCTGAGAAACATATTGCAGGAAGATTCTTTTTTAACTCTTGTCGTACTTCTTTGTTTTTTTCTGCACGAATTTGTTTTATTATTTCTTTCGAAGTACCTTCTTTTATCCTAACTAATATGGATTCAACATTCCTAAAGAATGGTGTTGAGGTATCTTTTATGTTTCGAAATATAGTAACTTGATTTTGTTCCATGTCGATTTTATTTTACTATATACTATTTATACTATTATACTTAACTTATTTTTTAATTTGCCACAACTAAGGAAATTAATTGACATTTTCAACATAGTTAATAGAAAAGAAAAGGGGGTAATTACCCCCTAATCCTCTATCAACATGGTTAGTTAGAATGGTAAATCAGACGCAACTGCCTGACTTGCTGCAGGTTGAGCTGCAACTTCTTCTTTCTTCTTAGGTACAAATGTATCTAATTCAATGTAAGGTTTCCCTGCCTGGCTGTTTAGCACATTTAGGTTAACCCATCCGTTTTTTTGGTGCGTGTTTAAAAAAGCAACAGCTTCTTCAACTTTTACGCTGATGTTTCCGATTACGAATTCTGGTGCGTTCTCTCTTCTCTTGAAAAGAAATCCATCTGCAAATACTTTGTCTTGTGACATAATTGTTGGTATTAATTTGGGTGCTTAGTTGGAGAAGCACCGCTGACTCCTTAAAAATGATGAGTGTGAACAGTCTAAAACTCTTCGTACTCTATGTGTTGTGTAATGTCCTCTGCTGAATCTTCAGTAAAGAACTTATTATATACTTCAATTGCTCTTAAAACCTTGTCTCTACCCCTTAAAAGAGTTTCCTCAGAAGGTTTAGCAATCTTTAGTTTAAGTGTAGTCTTGTCAATTATATAGAACTCTACAGGCTTACCAAACAATTGCTCGTAAATATACGCCTGAGAGTCGTAATTATAATCATTAGCACTCCATTTAAATTTATCTACATTTCCAGTAGTCTTAATGTCTATTACTTTATCAGCCGTAACAATGTCTGCCTTACCTTTCCATTCCATTCCAAAGATAGTAGCGACTGCAGGTTGCTCAAAAACATTTCCCTCTGCATATATATCCGTATGCATTACAAAGTTAGACTTCATAGCATCAACCCATGTGTTAATCTTACTTACTTCTTTACTCAGAAGAACATCGTATGGATCAAGGTCATTGTCATTTATATATTCCTTAAAGCCCTTAGTGGCCCTGCTTGATACATCCATAACACTATATGTGTTTATTTTATCAGGCTCAAGCATTGCTGTATGAAAGTAACCCCCTTCTATTAAAGGGAGTGACTTTTCTTTCTTTCTAAAATTTCTAGGATTTTTTAGTAAGCTATAGATATCTGAGTTAGATAAGTATTTCTGACCAACTTTACCATAGTAATTACTATCGTCCCTGAGTTGTTCTATAATATTATTTTGCATAATTAGATAGTTCTTTTTTAGTGGTTGCCGTTAATGTAAATTTCTGTTCTACCTTTGCAATAGTAGCTGAGAACGGTTCGTTCTTGTTAGACTTAACAAAGTTTACTACATCATTCCATTTCTCATGTGTCTTTTTTAATGTAGGTTTTGATTTAGTATCTGTAATAACTTTTGGTGTGTTCTCACTAATATCTACCAAATCTTCTCCTGCCCATAAAGACAATCCCAATCCATGCATAGCAATAGCCTTAACCGTACTACGTTGTATAGTTTTGTTTACTGCAAACGATGTAATCTTATCTACCGTAAGTGATTGATTGTTGTGTCCCATTATAGGTAGGTAGTCGATATGCTCTACACCTTCTATTGTTACACCTACCTTTACATAACCTGTGCTGCCATCTGTAAAGAAGTTTAATTCAGTTGCTTCTGACTCATATACCTTTCGGTTTGCATCAGGGTATTGGTCTTTAACCATAGCCCAGGCATAAGCCCATGATAGGTAATCGAATCTACCTTTCTTTTCTACTCTGTCTTTTACATTAACTGCTGCTAATGTTTTGAATGTACTCTTTGTGTTTCCCATTTTTAATTGATTTTAGATATGTTACTGTACTTGTTTATTAAATTGTCTCTTTTTACTTTTAAAGATTCGTAATGCTTTTTATTATTACGAGAATTTATTTCAGTCTTTATTTTTTTGTTTAGCACTTCTATCTTGTACATATACGACTCCTTTACTATCGCATGTACACCTTTAACAAAGCCAAGCTCATAAAATTTTAGATAATCTTCATCAGGTATTTCCTTGTAATCAAATTGAATTTTGGATGTATTAAATATGGTAATGAAATTATCTTTCTTCATTATCTTTATTCCTTTATATAGGTAAGACTCCTCATTCTTCCTTTCATTACTTAAGTTACATGCTTTACTGAATGTAATAGCCTCTTCAAATATATCTTGTATAGTCATTTTATTACTTTACTTTACGAGTTAGATGATTTATGAAATCCTGAACATCAGGATCTTTTGTTTCATATATCTTTTGTATTCCATGCTCTACACTTTGTCTTGTGGTCTTGTATCCATTATCACCCATGTACTCAACAATCTGCATTATTGTCATTGGACGATTATAACACACGTTATATAATATAAAACGTGCGTTTGAATATTTAGTAGTCCTATCTTTTAAGAACAGACTATCTCTGGGCATGTTTATCTCTGAGCATATCTCATCGACATACTTATTAAATATTGCTCTCTTCATTGTCTAGATTGTTTTTAATGTAGTTATTGTGTAGTGATAAAAAGTAACCATCCCAATCGAATGATGACGTTAGGAGAGGTATAGATTCCTGAAACCTTTCACGTTGTTTAATGAACTCTTCGCTTGATTTTCCCATATGTATTAAATTAAATTGTGTTTTACAAATTTACGAATTATATATTTATTATGCAACTTTTATTTGCAATTTATAATGATGAGTGTGAACAACCTTCTATGTTCTTGAAGATATGTTCTATCACCTTGACTGTCCATCCATTACCTAACATCTTGTACCTCTGCGTATTAGATACTCCCTCAGTATAATTCTCAGGTACTGTCTGTAATCTCTCGCACTCTATTGGCGTGAGCTTTCTCCAATTGTATTTCTCATTTATAATTCCTTGACTTGGAGAAGCTGTAGTCAAACAATGAGACTTTGTAGTCAAAGCTCTACCTCTTCGTGTTGTGCTATTTGGATACGATATATCTAAGCCCTCACCTATACCTGCAGCAGCGTATCCTTTCTTAGTTGCCTCAGGAAAGCATACCTTATCTTCTATCCTAATCATAGTACGTTGGCTTCTCTCTATACTATTCCACCATGTTGCACCTGAATATCTTGCAGTTAAACAATAGGCCTTACCTTTGTTGGTTACCATCCTCTCATCTACCTCTGAACCCTCAAGTTCATCCTCTGTCTGAATGATGTCTTTTAGCGTAATCAACTGATCGACTGGGTTGAATAAGTATGGTATGTTTGTCCAATAGTATCTCTTGCGTGTCTGTCCACTAACTAAGGCTGAATCTATATATATGGGTTCAACGCCTAATAGTTCTGATATGGTATCTCTATGCTCCTTAGTCATCTTTACATTCTCTAACATAAAGTACTTAGGTTTACACTCTTCTATTAACCTAACAAACTCAAAGAATAACTTACTCCTTGGGTCGTCAAAGTTAAGATTCTTACCTGCTCTACTAAATCCTTGACAGGGGCTACCACCTATGATAAGATCAATCTGTCTTGACTTAGGGATATCTTGTATATATCCTGAGTCTTTCTCTACTACTAAACAATCTCTATAATCAGAGTAACTTACTTTGGTAACGTCTCCAACATGAACCATGTCAGGGTAGTTCTTCTTAGCTACCTGCATGGCATACTTGTCTATCTCACTAGCAAAGTAATTGTCTACTTTAATTCCTAAATTGTCTAAGGCTATCTGTCCACAGGACATGCCATCGAATAAACTTAATACATTCATTGTACATTTATGTTTTGATTGTTAATAATTCTACCTTTTGTAGCTCCTGATACCCACCTTCTTGCTTCTTCTATAGAAGGTGTTTGTTTTGTTTCACACTTTGTATTTTGTCCGTAATATAAATGGACTGTAAAAATCTGTAATCTCATGTCTATTGTATTTATTAATGGAATACTAATCCCACTTTGTTAGTATTATTGAACCACTTAGTTGCATAAAGGTCTGTGTCTGAGGCATCTACATAACCTGCATCACGAAGCTCTTCTTTACTACTAAAGATTTGAGTGTGTCTGTCTTTACTCTTGTCAATCAAATCTTTCTGCTTACCTGAATCACTAAATATAATATCGTAGTTGCTTGGTAAGTTAGTCTTCTGCATCATATCTACCATATTAGTATAGCTGTAGAATCTAGTGCCTGGGTTGTCTTTAGCTATTGTTATCCATTTAGCTAAATAACTTCTTGAATAGTAGTCACCACTATCATGTACTCTTACATAGTCAGGACGCTTCTTCTTTATTTCTGCATTCATAGCATCAATAAACTCTAAGGTCTTGCTTAGTTGGTATCTCTTTTCGAATGCAGGTTGAACATTACTCCACACATATGCACCCTTCTTAGCGTAACAGAACTTTACGCATTCATCTGCCATTGGACAAGTTAGTTTCCCACTTGCTGATTTATAGGCAGGTATTCCAAAATTAAATACTCTCAAAGATAAGGCTTTGCTTGTCTTTTTTAGCTTACTGTTTTGTGTTAATAGATTCATATTAATTTGATTTAGTTAATTTAGTTATATCTTCAACTGCTTCTTCAAAGTTGTTACCTAAATACTCTTGAAGGTTTCCATCTAGATAATATCCTTTAAGATGTATTCCCTCACCATTTATATATTTGTTTGGAAGAAAATATATCTCATCATTATCTGTGTCCTCCCAATCAGGTAAGTCCCATTCAAGTGCATAAGTTTCTTCTCCATTATCAAACTCAAACTCTGCACCCCAACCTTGTTCCTCTTCAAAAGAATAACTGAAAGTTGGTATGTCTTTGACAAAATGCTCTAAGATGATTTCTTCATCAATCGGCCCCCATGCTGAGGTAAATCTGTACGTTCCGTCATCGAACTCGTTGTCATAGCAACCCCACTTTGTACCCCAATTCTTGTAAGCCCAATCGTACCAATTGTCATACCCATATTTATCTAGCAGGTATTCTCTTCTGTCTTTTGTGATTGGATAGGACTTATGCTTGGCTGTCTCGTTTAGTTTCATTTGCTTTGCATATTCTTTCTCAGTCACTACTCTAGTCGGACTAGTGGTCTGTTCTAGTTCTTCAGGCATTGGCCTGTAGTATCTACATAGCCCTACTTTGGCTATCTCTTCTAACTTTTTCTCGTACTTTTTTTGCACAGTTATCCATGCGTAACAATGATTCGGCATAATATGTTAAATTTAAAGTTACCTCATAAGAGGGGCGTCTTTCCGTCCTGTCAGTCTTACTATAATTAAGTAGTTAATTAATTCCTCTGCATTTCATCAGATATATGATGCACCTACTTAAGCATTATAGCGGCCTACATTAGCGACAACTAAGGATTCATGATGTGCATCACTTTAATTTTATTGTTACGTTTTCCCATTTACCCATCTTGTCCTCATTAACAAGAAAGTCTATTCTATGTGTCCATCTCCTATTCATTCGGTCTTGAACTGTCCATATGCCATTCATTTCTCCTGCACACTCTACTATTACCTTAGCTCCAAACACAAATCCTAACTTTTCTAAGTCTCTTGATACTGCTATCCATCTGTGTGACTCTGGACTGCTTGGGTCTATGTGTTTTCCACTCGCTGTAATCAACGGTGTATCATCTGTTTGTCCTTCAACTGCATGATATACAGTTGCTGTTACACTTATCTCATCAACAGGGGTAGCACCTACCCCTATGATGAGTGTGAACAATAAGCCTAAAGCTCTGCTTGAAACGAACATTGTCCCTCCTCTTTTACACAATCAAGTATTTGTTTACCTAAACGATAGTCGGCATAGTTGCTCATCTCTTGACTATTGATCCCTGCTGCCTCTGCAATCTCATTAGTCCATGAGTTTCTATCCTTAAAGAACTCTTCAACCTTCTCGAAGTCTTCCTTTAGTAAGGCTAACTCTTTCTCTATTGTAGGTAGGTGTTCATCATCAAAGTAATACTCTAAATAATTGTGGTTTCCTTCTGAACCAAATCTGTCTGCTGCTGCACTTGACTGTACTGCGAACATAAACTTTCCGTTTATGTCTCCATCATAATATCTTCCCATAATTTCTAATTGTTTAATTGATTAATATTTATTGTTCTCTTGCGTACTCTATTACTTGTTGGTATACATCATCTTCTATGTAGTCCCAAAATAAATTTGTAATGTCCATTCCATTTAAGTCTACGGATTCAATCTCCAAGTCCTCTTCAGGTGGCTGCTCGTATGTTCCTGTGTTGTAGTAGTATAAGTAGTCTATACTTATTTCATACTTCTCTCCTTTGATCGTGTATGTACCTTTTGTATTTATGTTCATGTCTTTATTTGTTTAATTGATTAATAATTAATTGTTTAACATGCAGCCCACCCAATAAATACATAGTGTTTGTCTGTCTCATAATACACACACTCTCTCTTGTCTACCCTATCCAATGCTTCGTCATAAGCATCATCATCTTTAGGCTCGGATATCTTACCCTCTAATGAACATGTGGCAATCGTGCCGCTGTATGCATCGTGTCCGTACTCATACTGCTCCTCTTCTCTTAAGGATTGGTAGGCTTCTCTTGCTGATTTGTACTGCTTTTTGCTTGCTTCGTAATGAATGTTTGTTGCTCCCATAATTTAATTGTTTAATTGATTAATAAATTCTACTACTGCTTGGTATGTGCTGTCAAGGTTAGCCTCTGCTACCGAATCCCTAACTAACAAAGCACTTTCATTGTCCAATCCTAATTGGTATATCTTCTCTATTACAGGCATCAACCAATCCCATGAAGTGCGGTATTGTAGTGTATTACCTATGTGCAGTCCATCTGCGTTGTAGTATTGATTCTCGTCATCATGGAATACTACCCCCATAAATTCTGCTATTACTTTATTGTCTTTCGCTTTTAAGTCTAATGCTCTACGCAACATCACATCTGCGTGAAGACTTGCTCTTTTTTCTTGTTCCATTTCAGTCATAACTCTATTTATATTAAATGTCCTCCTATTTTTCTCTCTTCGCAATCGTATCTCCACTCATGCTCTGCCTCTGAATCCTCGTGACCAGGGTGGTCATATAGTCCTGTCCCAAGGACAAACTCTGATTGGTTTATCTTGTCGTCTATCTTGTCTATCCATTCGTCTTCAATAGATAGTAGATATTCATCAATCTTATCTGTTTCAATTGAGTCAGGTATCTCTAACTCTAACTCTACAAACTTGTGGTATACAGTTCTTTGTTCAATTTTTACTTTCATAATTTATATATTTATTAATAGTTACCGTCCATAATACCAAAACTAACGTCTTGACTTATGCCGTTTATAATTAAGTTTATTATAAGTCCTGTAAATCCTACTAAAAATAGTAGCCCTAATCCTACGAGGAAAGTTCGCACGATGAGTGTGAACAATGTTCCCTTAATGGATAGTATTACTTTACCTTGCCTGTCTCTTGCTTGTGTAGCTTGTGCTACGTCTTGAATTAATGCTCTCATAATTACTATTTGTTTTTAATTGATTAATATTTATATTTAATGTCACTCACTTCTCTTACTATTATCTCATAAGAATGGTCGCAATACATTATTGCCCATTGCTTTGCTTCGTCTAAGTCTCTCTTCAGTATGAATGTAACTTCATCTGCATTGTATATCATGAACTTACTCATATCGTATAGATTGTGTGTTCAATTGATTAATATTCATCTCTTCAATCTCCCACACAAAATCATCATGAGGATTGTTTATAATTATTTTGTTCCATGTTGATTCAGTCTTGGCTTTCTGTAGCTTCTCCATGCTATCAAACACACCAATTATCTCAGTCGATGGAAGTGTCCCCCATACCTCCTGAGTTCGTTCAAGTTTTAATAAGTATATCATATCGTGTAGATTGTGTGTTCATCATCTCCTCCTCCAATGAATGCTGCACCCCCATCGTTACCCTCATCATCTGATTGTAATACTAGGTATGTTCCATCTGTAAACATTATGGCTAGTGGTCTCTTGTACCAACCAAATGCATCTGCCTCTTCTCTTGTCATGTATCTGCAAGAGTCTACCTTCTTTCCTTTCAAGATTTTCTCAAATCTTAGTCCATGTTTTTTATCTGTTGTTCTCATGATTATTATGATTTACTTAGGTTAAACATTGTTTCTGGTTTTGTCTCTCTGTACTCTTTGGTCTTTACATTATAGTAGGATTCTTTTACTACAACATTATCTACTTTCAATCTAAAGCTCAACCAATCTCCAAATTGTTTTTTGCTTTGGTCTATTGTGCAGAATACATGCGAGTTCCTGCTCCCACTTCCTACTCTCATCTTTATACTTGAGTGGTCATTCACTCCGTATGATTTATTTCCGTTTTTATATGCACAAGATTCTATCTCGTTCCATATTGCGTACTGTCTTCCAAATCCCATAATTATATAGTTATTAAATTAAAATTAAGTTTCACTCTCTCCCACCATGTGAATTGAGTGTACTCCTCCTCTGTTAAGATCTTTACTCTAATGATTGTTTTTGTTTCTCTCTTCATTACTATGTGTAATGCATGAAGTCCTGAGGGTAATACCCTGTGTTCTTTTACTCTATTCATCTATTTGTATATTTAATGTTGTTGATAAATAATAAACTGATTCTTTTACTTGATTAAATTCTTCCATGATTTTAGTTATTGATTAATATTTATTTTAGATGGCGTGGAGGGATTCGAACCCTCAGCAGTCCTAACTACACGCCAAACATTTTTTGTCTGTCTCTTTTCTCCCTAGTACTCAGTACTGGTTTTGACTTGATACACGAAACTTTGTATCTTGCCCATGGCTATAATTTTAACGGATTGTAATGCTTTGCCTTGCCATGACTCTACCTCACACCAATTGGTAGGTAATCAGATATCTAAATGCAATTGCTTGGGCAGTTGCCACAATTTTGCGAGGTTATACAATGGAGTAGCTTTTGCATACTCCACCCCTTGCGATGCTTTGCATTTCGTGGTGTTTTTTGTCTTGGTATAGTTTTACGCTTTCATCTTGTGTTTAGCAGGGCAAAGAATATTTGCCCAATGTCATGAAGGTGCTGACTCGGTCGGTAGCTATCTAACAACTACCTTTATACTATACCAATATGTCAAAGAACGAGATTAAAAAAACTTTTACGCTTGTACGCTTTGCGATACAAAAACATTTTTTAAATCCTACCTTTAAAACGTACGCTTTGCGATACGCTAAAGAGGTGCAATTTTTAAGACTTTTTTTGTCTATAGTAACCCCCCAAAATATGAGTTTTACAAAGCCCTAAAAGACTTTTAAGAGGGGTTTAAGGTTTAACTATGCGTTAACCAATTTAGCCGAAATAATCGCTTTTAAAGAGGTTTCAAAATCAAGCCCTTTATCAATTTGCATTTTTGTAATTTTTTGTATTAATTGCTCGAAGTAATACACCACAAAAGCACCTTTGTAAGTTCGAACGGCTTTTGTAATTAGTGGTAAAAATTTGGCTTTGTTTTTATCAGCCGTTAAAAAATTGATAGCTTTTTTACATTCGTTTTGATAAGCTATATTTTCGTGCGATTTCGTGTTAACATTGTCAAGTTTTGCCGTTCTTTTTACCTCTAATAAACAAAGTAAAGCGTTCGTTTTGTACTCGTTTTTTTCGGTTTTACGTCTCGCACTTTGCACGTTCGCAAATTGTGGGTTTAATGCACGTTTTTTGGCTTGGGCTTTTTTTGTGGCTTCGCTTATTACTTTTTTAGGCGTTACCTTGTTAGCTGTTGAAATTGCTTTTTGTACTGAATTCGTTTTAATTGTAGTCATGATATAAATTTTAAAATTGCTTACTTTATATAGGTGTAAACATTAACCCCTTATTGAGTGACAAATATACAATTCTTTTTTATTATAAAACAAATAAAAAACAAAAAACTTTTAGATCTTTTTTAGTGAGCTTTGAAAATGAATACTTAAATTGTTGATTATCAGCGTTTTAAGTCTTCAAAGTAATTCTGGAAATTGCAAAAATAAATTTTAAATAAATTAAAATACTTTGTTTATTGTGTTGCATTGCTTAAAGTTTAGTATTAAAAACATTAACGAAATGAAAAAATAAAGGGGGGTTAACCCTTTGTTTATGTTTGTGTAAAACAAAATAAAAGGGGGCAAAGGGCAAATAAAGAACGGCAAAGGGGCAAAGGTGCAACGGCTAACAACGGCAACGGCAACGGCAACCGATACGGCAACGGCAACGGCAACGGCAAAAAGCTAAAAAAAAGTGAGACTAAAAAAATGTTTTAAAAGTCACCCCCCCATCGATTTTAAAGATCACTTCCTATGATCGGTAGCTGTCGTATATTATATTATTACCCAGAACCTCTGTATAAGTAATGCTTTTTTTTTGTATATTTGCTACATGGAAAATTGGGAATTAGAATTACAAAGTAGAATTCCTGTAGGGATCGCAGTTGGTTGGAGTTTTTATAACAAGGACGAAAATTATGATTTTGGAGAGTTTATCCTTTTCCTTGGAATAATAAGTTTACACTTTAAATGGCAATAACATGGATATTAAAAAACCTATAATGAAAGAGTATTTATCAGAACGCAACCAGCATGAAAGAATTGCAGGTGGCAATTATTATGAAACTGGTATTTCAAAATTCGCAAGGATGCGCAAAGATAATAATCAAAGAAGTGTTGTTCAGGACATAGCTGATGGAATTGAATTAGCGGAAAGAAGAGAACAAATAAAAAAAATGTTTAGATAAAATTAGATTGTGTTTCTCAGGAAGAAGGGTATAACTTATGTTTGCCCTTTTTTTATGTCGTAATATGTCGTCATATGTCGATTACATGTCGTTTATTTTTCTTGTAAGTAATTGATTTCTATTTAGTTTCTATCTTTTATGTTAATTATGTCGTTTATTTTTCTAATTATTAATAGAATAAAAAAAAGATATAAGTATATAAATAGTATAGTTGTATATAGAGATATTAAATCGACATGTGACATGTTATATTATTGTTGTATATTTGCATTAATCTAATCAAATGAAAATATGAATCCAAAGGAGTTACACTTTGACCAAGAAGGTCGAGACAAATTATTGAGCGGAATAACTCAAATTTCCAAAGCAGTAAAAAGTACATTAGGGCCACTTGGCAAGACAGTACTAATTGAATCACAGAATCATACAGGGGGAATTACTATCACTAAGGATGGGGTTACAGTTGCTAAGTCAATTGATTTAGAAGACTCTGTAGAAAACCTTGCTATTAGAATGGTAAAGGAAGCTGCGGAGAGAACTGCGACATCTGCAGGAGATGGAACAACAACAGCTATTGTTCTTACTGAGGCTATTGTAAAAGAGGGAATGAGATTAATACAGAGAAACCCTGAGATTAATACCACTCAATTAGTTCGTGAGATAAAACTTATTTCTGAAAACATTATTAATGACTTAAGTAAGTCTTCTAAAAAAGTAACTGGTAAAACTTTACAGCATGTTGCTAGTATTTCTGCCAACAACGATCCTGTTCTTGGTAAGATGATTGCAAGTGCTTATAAGGAGCTTGGTAATGATGGGACTTTAACTGTTGAGAACAGCAAAACAGACAAGACTTATTACGAGGTTACTAAAGGAATTAAAATAAACAGAGGTTATTCTTCTAAGTTATTTATTAATAACCACAGGAATGACGAATGTATTTTAGATGATGTACATGTCTTAATGACTGACATGGAGATTACGAATATTCTTCAGATTGAAAATATATTAAAGCCAATCATAAACCAAAACAAGAAACTTTTAATTATAGGGAACTGTTCAAATAATGTAACCAATACTTTGGCTGCAAATGTTGTACAGAATAACTTAAAGCTTTGTAATATTATACCACCATCGTTTGGATATAAGACAAATGAGTTGATGAGTGACATTTCGTTAGCTGTAGGAGCAAAATATTTCAGCGAATCCCAGGGAGATAACATTGGGATGTTAACAATGGAAGATTTAGGTCATGCTGATAAGATTATTATTGGAAAAGATTCTACTGTAATCATGAATGGTAATGAAAGCAACAAGGATTCCAAGCAAAGAATAGAAGAACTTAAGGTTCAAAGAGAAAACAACAACGATAAAAATGAAAAAGATTTTATTTCTGATAGAATTTCGTTATTATCTGGGTCTGTAGGAGTTATTTATGTAGGAGCTAACTCTGATATTGAGCAAAAAGAGAAGTATGACAGGGTTGAAGACGCTGTTTGTGCAGTTAAATCTGCTATAGAAGAAGGAATTCTTCCAGGTGGAGGGATAGCTTTACTGAGATGTGGTGAAGAACTAGGAGATGGAGACGCTTATGACGTTATGTATGGAGCTTTGGTAGCTCCATTAGAGCAAATCCTAACAAATGCAGGGGAAAACATAAAAGAAATTCGTGATAAAGTATGTTCTTGTGCAGGAGTTCCTCATAATCATGGATATGATGTTAAGGATAAGGTTTTTGGAGATATGTATAAGATGGGAATTATAGATCCTGCTAAGGTTACAAAGAATGCATTGAAAAATGCAGTAAGTGTAGCGACAACAATATTAAGTACGAATGCGATTGTAACTATGAAAAGAAAGTGATTAACAAAGAATGGTTATGGATGCAAAAATCAAATAAAATGAAAGCAGTAGGTAAGTACATTGTAATTACAGAAATAATTGAACAGCACAAAACTGAGTCAGGAATATTACTAACGTCAGACGATAGCAACCAGCTAAGATACAAAAAAGGTTTGATAGTTATTCCAGGGACTGATGTTGACTCTGTATCTGCAGGAGATGAAATATATTATGATGGTCATTCAGGTCATTCAATGATGCTGAAAGATGAAATGGTAACTATTATTTCCGAAAGAGATATAGTAGTAGTTCTCTAATATTTTATACATACACTAATTAATGTGTAAAGAAAATCGAAAAATCTTTACACATTTTTTTTTATCTCTTGATTCATTTTTTTTATTATGTTACGATAAACTTTTTCTGAATAAACAGCTTGAGTACTAAACATGGGATTACTTCTTTTATTTTCGGATACGAGTTCTTCCATGTTTAATTTTTTATAAATCGAAGCGCATATGCGCTTTCCACTAAAGCCTAGCTCATATAATGTAGCGTCACGACCTTTTCGTTTACGCCATACTATAATTAACTTGTCTTTGAGTAAATTGTGGAATCTATTTTTATCCCAGGTCATTATTTCGTTATACTCCTCAAATTGTTTTTGAGTAAACAATCCTTCACTATATAGGAATAATAGCATTTCAATATCAGCAGTTCCTAGCTTATACTTAACTTTAGCCCATTGCTTTACAACCTTCCAATACTTTAAGTAGTCATTTTTAGGTATAGCTCTTTCGTAAATCTTGCGAACTTTTCTTTTAATTTCCATTTAATTAAATTTGTATCTTTGCAAAGATAACTCATTTTATTATGGCATTAAGCAGAACAGCTAAATTTTACAGAGACAACCCTGCAGCACGAAAAAAACATCGTGACTATCAGGCTAAATACAACAAAAAAAGAAAGTCTGTTAAGCAAAGGGTTGAGGATAACAAAAAAAATCGTCAATTTGGTACATATGGAAATTATGATGGACTTGATGTCTCACATAAAAAAGGTGGTAAAATTGGATTAGAGAAAGCATCTAAAAACAGGGGAAGCAAAAGTAATACAGCTGGAGATAGAAGAGCTAGAGGTAAAAAAGGAGCAGGAAGAAAAAATAAAGGAAACACAGGAGGTAAATAAAAACTAAAAAATAAAACTATGGGATGTGAATCAGTAAAAAATCCAAAGAAAAGAAAGCAATGCGAAGAAGCTAATAAGCAATTAAAATCTCACGTGGCTAAAGAAAGAGCTGAAAGCAGTTTTAATAATCAAAACTTTGAAATGCTTGCCGCTAAAAGAGCTAAACGAGAGTCTTTAAACCCAACTCCTAAAGCATTAAAACCGTTAAAAGAAAAATAATGGGATTAGGATCAGCTATAGGGAACGGAATACCGTTTCAAGACAAAAGAAACGAAGACATACCAGAGATTTGTTTTATAATAACAGAGCTTGATGACTTTTGCGAACAAGAAACAGTAATTGGAGATAGTAGAATGTTTCCAGAACTATGCGTTACACCTTAAAATAAAAAAAATAAAAATGGCAAATAAGAAATTTTCACAATTTGAATTAAAAACAGATCAAGCAGATGTAGACTTCTTGGTAGGATATACAGGAACAGAAAATATTCAAATAGCATCTGAAAAAGTAGGTTTAAGATACGATTTAAATGGAAATGTTAGTAATACAACTGACTATGCAATAGGCTTATTAGATAATAATGGAGAATTAGATAAAGTAACACTTGTTGCAGGAGACAATATTGTTTTAACTGATTTAGCACCAGGTACTCCTAATGCAGTTCAGATTGATACTAAAAGAGGTTCAGTATATACAGTTGTTGGAACATTCCAAAATATGTTTGGAGGTAATCCAGGGATATTTGGAGATACAGTAGAGTTTGGAATTTCTGCTTCACCTGCTGCTGATCATTCTTCAGTATTAATTATTCCTGTTGACGCTAAAATAATAGGTATAAGTTATAAGTGGGTATCAGATACACCAGTAACAGGTATTCCTGCAGGCGGTGTTTATAGAATTCAACTCTTTCCAATGACAAATACAAGTGGAGCGACTACAGATACTGCAAATTATGGTCTTTCACAATCTATAAACGGACTTGATTTAACAGATGCAGATAATGGTACATTTCCATTTAAAACACAAAATGCAATTAGCCCTCCTATTTCTGTAGCTGCAGGAACTATTATTAATATATCAGGAGTAGAAGTAACTGGAGTAATTCCAACAAGTAATTCTGAAATGGAAATTACCCTTACTTTTGAAACAACAACGTTCTAAAAATGGATAAAGATACTATAAAGTGGATGGTTCAATATATTGAATCGGTAAAAATGGTAAAAGAATTAGCTGATGATTTTGAAGAGCAAATGATGTTTGCTGATGTAATTCATAAGTATGAAATGAAGTTAAAAGGAATTAAGCCAACAGATTCTTATGTAGAGTGCGTAGGCTGTGGTTCATAAATTTATATAGATGGAAAAAAAATTACAACCTTACTTTACAGCAGCCACTAAAAGTGGTGTAAAGCCAGAAAAAAACGGATTGCCTTCAGATAAACAAATTAAAACAAGTGTTTACGCTAAATGCGGTAAAAAATAATATATGAGTTGCAAAGGGTTATCAGGAAGAAAATATAGAAAGTGTATGAAGGCTTATGTAAGTCAATCGACAAAACAGTTTCCTACATTTAATCAGGTTAAAGATACTGTAAGCACAACTATTGAATCAAATAGTATTAATGGTATTAGACATTGGAAGAAAAACTCTAAAAACCCAACGATAAAATCAGAGTTAAAAAACTCGATATCTAAACCTCTTCTTGTACAGTCAAACGATCCTAAAGATAAATATCCTTATAAATTAAAAACTCATAGAAAAAAGAATTAATGGCAACACCAAGAAAGGGCAAAGCTAAAGTAAAGATTACCTCATCAGGTAAGAAGGTTAGCTACGGACAAGCAGGCAAAGCTAAAGGTGGAGGCCCAAGAGTAAGACCAGGGACATCTAAAGGGGATAGTTATTGCGCTAGGAGTTTAGGAATCAAAAAAAGAGTTTCTGCTAAAAAAAGAAACGATCCTAATACTCCAAACAACTTATCTCGAAAAAGATGGAAGTGTTCAGGAGCTAAGTCTCGAAAATAGATATTAAAATAATCAGTATATTTGTAAAATATAAAAATAATTTATTATGGCACAAGGTTACAACTCACGCTTAGATGAATCAATCGCAGCAAAAAACGGAAAAAAGAAACAATCACTAAAAGATCGTAGAGACGAATCTAAAGCAATGTCTAAAAAAGATTATGGACATTCTTATGGAGGAGACCACAACATGTCTTATGAGCATATCAACAATGTAAAGAAAAAAATCGGAGGATTAATAAAAAAATAAATGGGGAAAGCTTTTATAAAATTAGGTCTTTGGATTCAAAAAGTATGGTGTAGTTTTCAATGTAAATGGAATTCACTCATGCTACATATATCTTTTAAAAACATTGATAAATGTCCAAATAAATTATGTGCTTGTAGTACAGAATTAAACATGCCAAAACCTGTTAATATGGGTAAATCAAAAAATAAAAAGTAACATGGCAGCAAGAGGACTTGGAGATAGTGTAGAAAATTTTACCAAAGCAACAGGAATAAAAAAAGTTGTTGATAAAATAAGCGAAGTAACAGGCAAACCTTGTGGGTGTTCAAAAAGAAGAGATACTTTAAATAGAATTTTACCTTATAAATAATAAAAAAATATGGCATATCAAAAATTACAGGCAGGAAGAGCTGCAGTAGTTGTCCCAAGTGACACAGATCAAATTCCAAGCGTCACAGGAGGAACAAATAATGGTTGCGCCTTGTATATAGGCCTACCAGGAAACGTAAGAGTAAAAACAGTTGGAGGAGATGACGTTTTATTTGTAGGATGTTATGCAGGTCAATTTTTTCCTGTAAATGTTTTGCAAGTTTATGATACAGGAACTACTGCAGGAGAAATAATTGCGCTATGGTAGACTATGTACAAACCAATAGCTTCTTAATTGACTTAAATGTCAATTATGTCATTACAACAACATAATGACTATGCAGGATACAAAAATATATGCTTTAAATGTTTTAAGTCTGGCTGTGTCATTCACTCACGTTGAAATGGCTTTAAAATTAATTCTATTAACAGCCTCTATTATTTATACGGCTCAAAGAATATGGATTAATTATAATGAAAAGAAAAATAAATAAAATAATCATTCATTGTGCAGCAACTTATCCAACTATGGATATCAATGCCGCTACTATTAATGAATGGCACTTAAAAAGAGGGTGGTCAGGTATTGGCTACCATTTTTTTATTAAAAGAGATGGTCAAATCGAACTAGGTAGGCCATTAGAGCGCTCAGGAGCGCACACAAAAGGTAATAACCGTAATAGTATAGGGATTTGTTATGCAGGCGGTGTAGACCTTAACAATCACCCAGAGGATAATAGAACAGATAAACAAAAAGAAAGTTTTATCATATTATTGAAGTTATTAAAAAGAATATTTCCTAACGCAGTTATACATGGGCATAGAGATTTTTCCTCTAAAGCATGTCCAAGTTTTGACGCAACTAAAGAATACCAATCATTATGAAAAAAATATGGGAGTGGCTAAGTGGCAATGTAATAAAAGAAGTTGGTGAGGTTCTTGATGAACTTATAACAACAGATGAAGAAAGATTAAATGCTAAAGAGCGTATTGTACAAATATTAGAAAAAGCAGATACAGAAGCTCAAAAAGAAGTTAGTGAACGTTGGAAATATGACATGCAAAGTGATTCTTTCTTGTCGAAAAATATTAGGCCGATGGTTTTAATATACTTGACTGTTATATTTACTGCATTATGTTTTACTGATGGAAATATTGGAGACTTTAAAATAGCTGAATCTTATATCCCTATCTTTCAAACTCTTCTTGTTACAGTATATGGAGCGTATTTTGTTGGAAGAAGTTGGGAGAAAGCTTCAAAGAAAAATAAATAAAATTAACTACCTTTGCATAATAACCTTAATTAAATTAAAATGGAACATTTAGAAAAACAAGAATTAGAAAATTTACAAGAGTTAAACGGAAATTTCGTAAAATTAAAAACTCAATTGGGAGATTTAGAATTACAAAAACATTTAATTATTGAACAAGTTCAAAGTGTTAGAGCTAATTTTGCTACTATGGAGAAAGACCTAATAGAAAAATATGGTGAAAATACTGTTATTAACTTACAAACAGGAGAACTAAAAGAAAAAGAATAAAATGGCAAAAATCAGCAATACCACATCATACCCAGGTCAATCACCGATTGAAGGGGCAGATTATTTAATTGGAACAGCGGCAAATTCGAATCCAATTGCGAAGCAAACAAAAACTTTTACAATACAAGGTATTGCTGATTTCGTTATAGACGCAGCATTTGATGGTGTGTCATACAGGCTTCCTATTTTTACTGCTGCAACAGCAGGATTGGAATCTGTAAAATTAGTAAATTCATTATTTTATCAAGATACGGCTTCGCTGGGTGGAAAAGTCAGCGAAGTCCTTGGTACAACCGTTTACTTAGATAACGGTTCAGGAGTGGGGTCATTAATAGTGGCACAAAATATTTCTGCAGGATCAAATTTAACAGTAACAGGTAATTCTGCTTTAGCAGGAACATTAACTGTAGGGGGAAACACAACATTAGGAACTGATAATACTACTGAAGCAACTATTGAATCAGTATTAAGTATTCAAGGGCCTGTAAAAGATTCTACAAGTACTTTAGGTAATTCTGAACAAGTTTTAGTTTCAGATGGAACAGGACAGGTTACTTGGCAAAACTTTCAAGGTTCAGGATTAGAATATCAATCTGCTTGGAATGCTTTAACAAATGTCCCTGACTTACAAGCTTACCCATTAACAGCCGACAACACAGGTAAATATTGGGTAGTGTCAATAGCAGGAACAACCCCTTTAACAGATGCGGCAGGTGGAACAATTACAGATTGGGAGCCAGGCGATTGGGCAATTATCTCTGAAGATATTGCAGGAAATGTATTTTGGGATAAAATTGATAACTCATCTGTATTAACAGGTCAAGGAACAACAGGGAATATAGCTATATGGACAGCACCAAGAGAATTAGGTGATGCTCCAATAAAATTAGGAACAGGAGCTACATCTTTAATATTTAACACATCATCCCAAGCTATTGGAGATAATTCAAATGCTTTTGGTGTAACTTCAATAGCACAAGGACAAGTAAGTTTTGCCGCAGGTAATAATGCAGTAGCAACAGGAAATTATTCGGTTGCTATAGGTCAAAACGTTATAGCAAGTGGGATTATTTCTACAGCAATGGGTAATGGCGCAGACTCAACAGGTACAGCATCTGTAGCAATAGGTAATAGAACATTATCATCTGGAGCAGGGGCAACCGCAATAGGAGAAGATACAACAGCCTCAGGTGCAGCATCATTAGCATCAAATTCATTTACAGAAGCAACAGGAGATTATTCAGTTGCAATGGGAGATGGTTCATTGGCAATAGGAGAAGGTTCATTCTCTATGGGTAAAGACTCAGTAGCAACAGGAATTTATTCAGTTGCAATGGGAGAAATAGCACATGCAGTTGGTGTAAACTCTGTATCATTAGGATATATAAATGATGCAAATGGAATAAAATCATTAGCAATAGGTTCAGGAAACGTTAGTAATTCAGACAAGTCTGTTACGTTAGGTGATCAAAACATAGCAGGAGTCGCTGCAGGGAATGGAAAAGCGATGGCTATTGGATACGAAAATAATTCTTTAGGCCAACAATCTGTAAGTATTGGTGAAGACAATACGGTTAATAGTTCTTCAGGAATAGCATTAGGTGCATCCAACACAGTAAATGGCGATTTTGCTTTTGCACAAGGTAAGAGTAATACAGTTGAAGGGAGTAGTGCTGTAGGTATTGGATATCAAAACATTATATCTGTAGGTTCTCAATTTGCAGTAGCAATAGGTGATGAAAATCAAGCTAATGCTACTAACGCAGTTGCTATTGGAAATGACTGTTTAGCTACAGCCGCAAATTCAACTGTTATAGGTGATAATTCCACAGCTAGTGGAATTAATTCAATAGCAATTGGTAAAACAGCTACAGCAACAGGTGTAACAGCAACCGCAATAGGAGCAAGTACTACGTCATCAGGAATTGCATCAATAGCTTTAAATAATTCTACAGTAGCATCAGGAGATAATTCTTTTGCTTCAGGATTTGAATCAACAGCATTAAATTTAGCAGGTACAGCAATGGGGTATAGAGCCTCTGCTTCAGGTGATTATACTTTCGCAGCAGGTTATTTAGCTAGTACAGCTTCAATAGGAGCAGTTGCAATAGGATATGATGTATCAGCAGCAGGGAATTATTCCGTAGCAATAGGTAGTGAAGTGCTAGCCGATGACCCATATACAATTTCTATAGGACATGCTAATGCTTCTAATGGAGATAATGCACTTACAATTGGTAATAACTTAAATAGTTTTTCTTTTAAAGAAACAGTATTAGGTTCTTATAACGCAAATGCAGCAGGAGGACAAAGTAAAAACACATGGGTTTCTTCAGAAAGACTTCTTACTGTTGGTAATGGGCCAAGTGTTGGTAATGAAAGCAATGCTTTAATATTATTAAAGTCAGGAGATTTACAATTACCTACTTATGGTTTAGGAAACGTTGCAGGTACAGCAACTTACAATTTAGCTGTTACTTCAGATGGAAAAGTTATTGAAGTTGCCACAGGTGGTGGAGGTTCAGGAGTTACAGGTTCAGGAACTGCTAATTTTATAACTAAATGGAACTCAGGTTCATCTATTACAGATAGTGTAATGTTTGAAGGTTCTTCAAAAATAGGAATTGGCAATCAAAGCCCAAATCATACATTAGATGTAACAGGAGATATAAATATCGATGGAGGTTCATTGTTATTTAGTTCAGCAGCTAGTGCTGTTCCAGATTGGTCAATAACAACTGATGTATCAGGAGATTTAATTATTGATGAGATTACAGGCCCTGAGAATGTTATTTTCAGAAATGGCGGTAATATGGGAGTAGGTTTAACAGGTTCAACTACGCCACAAGCAAAACTAGATGTAAATGGAGGTATAAGAATGGGAGACGATTCATTCTTAGCAACAGCATCTAATGTGGGAACTCAAAGATATAGAGTAAGTGGAAACAACAGTTATGTAGATATGGTAATGCAAACAGGTGCTACAACATATGCGTGGATTAATATTGTTCAAAACAACTGGTAAATGATTAAAAAGTACATTTCTAATGAGTTTGAGATTAATGGAGGAACAGCTGCACAGTTTTTAAAGGCAGATGGATCAGTAGATAATAACGTATATGTTACAGGAGGGCCTTACCTTCCTGTTGCTGGCGGTATAATGAATGGCCCTACTTATCATGGAAATAATGTAAAATCATTATGGGGTTCAGGAAACGAGCTTAGTATTTTTCACGATGGAACAAATGCTTACATTGAAAACATAGTAGGTAATTTAAAAATACAAACTAATGTTGATGTAGCAGGTGTTATAACTGCCACAGGCGGTAGTTCTACAGAATGGGGATTAGCTTATGATGATTCTATATCAGGGTTAGCAGTAACAGGAACAACAACAAAAACATTAACAGCTACACAGCAAGATGGAGGTACGTTAACAGCTAGTTGGCAAGATAATACAGATTCAACATTTGTTTTTAATCAGGCAACTCCTTCAACTTCATGGGCTATAACACACAACTTGGGAAAGTTTCCATCTGTAACGGTGGTGAATTCTTCTAAGGCGGTAGTATACGGAAATATAGATTACATTAATAATAACGAAGCAACAATAACCTTTAGTGCCGCCTTTTCAGGTCAAGCATTTCTAAATTAACAAAAAAAACAAAAACTATGGCAATTATTTATTTAGATGCGTTAGACCTTTCAGGATTGGAAGTACAAAACGTACTTGCGCAAAACATTACAAGTAATCCAACTCCATTAGGAGAAGGACAATTTTTCTTTGATAGCACAGCTAAATCATTAAAGTACTATAATGGTACTGTTTGGATTGAGCTTGATGGATCAGGTGATATAGCAGGAGTAACTGCAGGCCCAGGTCTTCAAGGTGGTGGAACATCAGGTACGGTTACATTACAGGTAGATTATGCAGGAGCAGACAACATTATTCTTGAAGGACAAGATTTATCAGGTACTGCAATAGCAACAGGGTCTAAATTATTATTCTCTGATTCATCAAATGATGTAAGCTTTGCTAATGTAAGTGATTTACCTTTTAGTAATAACTCAGGTACAGTAACTTCAGTAGGTCAGACTCACGCAGGTAATGCATTTACAGTAGGAGGTTCTCCAATTACAAGTTCAGGAACTCTTGCTATTACAATGGCAGGTACTGCAACACAATATATAAATGGACTAGGTAACTTAATTACTTTTCCAACGCTAACTACAGGAACAGTTACATCTGTAACTTCTTCAGATACAACATTTGTAGCTGCATCAGGAACAAGTCCTATTACTTCAACAGGTGATTTAAGCTTTGAATTAAGTGCATCAGGAACTCCAGGTGCAAGTACTTACTTAAGAGGAGATAATACTTGGGCAACAGTTCCAGGTGGTTATACTTCATTTACATTAGGAGCAGACACAGGTACTTCTAATGCAATTATAGATTCTGATATAGTTAATATTGAAGGTATAAAAGGAATTTCATCAGTAATTAATACTGTAGGTACTACATCTACAGTTAGTGTAGGTATTGATGACTCAGGAGTAACGGCAGGTACTTATGCAAGTGCTGATATTACAGTAAATGCAAGAGGACAAATTACTGCAGCAAGTGCAGGTGGTGCAGGAACAATGACATCTTTTGAAGCAGCTTCTGATTCAGGAACTACTCAAACTATTAGTGATGGTCAGACATTAACTATTTCAGGTGGAACTGCTTTATCAGGTGTAGCAAGTGCTACTGATACCATAACAATTAATCACGATGCGTTTGGAACGGCAGGAACATATGCTTATCCTGCGTCAATTACAACAAATTCAGAAGGTCACATTACTGCGGTTACTGCAGGAAGTACTCCTGGTACAATGGATGACTTCTTAGTGGGAGCAGATTCAGGAACGGCATTAACTATTTCAGATGGTAACACACTTTCTTTAGTAGGTGGTGTAGGTATTGTAACTACGGCAAGTGCTACTGATACAGTAA
>Ga0209092_10000756_pt1 | contig 32396 bp, 23 predicted proteins | sample FraStrMetagenome_FD_187446 | JGI IMG/M metagenome (GOLD analysis project Ga0209092, IMG submission 187446) | Marine eukaryotic phytoplankton communities from Arctic Ocean - Fram Strait ARC3M Metagenome (SPAdes) (version 2) | ecosystem: Environmental > Aquatic > Marine > Oceanic | place: Fram...
ACGAACTCAATTTTCCTTCTTAGTACGTTTATACATACGTTTTACGTTTCTTCTTTTATTTCGACATGTGAATGTCATTTACACACAACAAAAATACTACAATTAATAGAAAAATATGCTCTATCAGAATACACTTTCATAATATGCTTTAGCTACAAAATGGAGTGAATAAACAACAATAAGCTGTTCAAATAAATTAAAAAAATACATATCTCCACTAAATTTCCTAAATTCATTTTATTTTTTAACTACTACCAGGAACTGGCATAATACTCGAACCTTCCGGGGGTCCACAGCCTTCCTTTTTGGCTACTATTTTTTGGGAAAGGACTAGCCTCGGCTCTGTGATAAACTGATCCCAACAGATTCCATTTGACACGGAAGCTTGTAAGATTTCCTGAAGTTGTCCAATGGATTGCTGGAGGTATAAATCAGGTAATTGTAAACCCTGATAAGCATAAGGTAGATATCTTCGCTTAATTGGAAATGATGCAACAATTCCAAATTTCGGTAAACTGACTGTATAAAGTTTATTTGAAATCTTCTCACATTGTTTTTTAGTTAACGAGGAAAGAGCTGGAAGAGGATATTGTAACGTCCTGTTTATTCTGCTGAGTACTGCCGAAAAATTGTATTCACGATACAAATTGCTGGCCTTCATCTGTTGATTCCATACTTCTACTTGAGCCATCATTTTATCAATCTGATCATCTTCCTTACTATCTACTCTCTGACGAACACCCAAGTAATCCCTAGATACTTTGCCTTCGTATCTGCTCACTTTCTGGAGTATATCATTCTCATCAGGAATATGTATGTCACCGGGACATGAACTGATTGGGAGAATAACAGGTTGCTGAGTCTTCTTATATGTTACCAACGTCCATGCGCATTTCGGTGGTCGCATTGCGCCTCCAGTTACTTCAAGAACTTCCCTCCATACATTAATTGCAAGTTCTGCTTTGTTCATGATCGTTTCAGGCGAGTTCGACTTGTCCATTATAAATAATTCAGCATCATCTACGAACGCAATGAGGGCTAGCGTAATTATTTTTTTGGAAATTGCAGTGGTGAATTCAGCTTGCAAGTTATTTTCTTTCATGAATTCAATCATAGGAGTGCTTATACACGTCCAATACGGTGCAGCTCCTGTGTTACCTTGCCCTGCTCCTTGGAAGTTGTCACCCACAAAAGATTTTCAGGAATCGCCGTAAGCCGTTCTAGTATGATGGCGGGCTTTGTTGAGAGGTTGCAGTAACGCTTGCATAACTTTCTGAGATATTCCCCACTTTCTACATGCTAGAGAGACATATTTATGTACCATACGGTCATAGCAATTGGCAGCATCAGTAGATATAATTGCTAAAGGTTTCCTAAGCAGTCTCGAATTGTCAATCATGAGCCGTTTAATAAGGGCTCCAGTGATAGACTTCTTGTTTTTTCGACCTCCCATATGCTCTGGAGGTAACAATTTCAATCGCTCTGCTTGTTTCATCATTTTCCTGGTAATGAAAACCCGTCCGGCAGCATTCCAATCCACTTCACTGATAACAATTGTCCTTAGAGTATTCACTTGAATACTATCTTTCTTTTTAAATGACATGATATCCAAGAACGTTGTCCACCTATCATATGGTCGCCCTGACAAAAAAGGTAGGTTCATGGAGAGAGTAAGAATACTTAGAAGGGTAGGGTCAGTCGTCATAGATTTATAAACAGCATTATATCTACCAGAATAAGAGGAAGCTTTATTCTCTTTAGTTATTTTCCAGACCTGTTTCACTTCATCCTCTGTAAGGGTACTTGGTACTTCTGGAATAATTGGATCGTATTGTACTTTCTGTATCATTCTCTTTGTCCAGTACGGATAGGTTTGTGGTATCGGAACCTGTCCCATAAAGATACTTTGTCCGTAATCAGTTTCTGCATAGTTTCCAAGATCGTTGTGAATATCTTCATGCATGAGAGGGGTATTCGAAGTTGAAGTATATTTCTGAATAGTATCTTTTTGAATTTGATGAACTATATCTTTTGGAGAGGTTGCCTCTTTAATTGTTCCATTTTCGGCATATGTAACTTTATCGACACGCTTAGACAGAGTCTTTTTGGGAAAGAAAATTTTTATTCGCCTATGTTCTTCTCTCATATCTTCTGTGTTCATAATTTTGGCAAAATTTGCATATATTATTTTACGACGCGCTGCTAGCATTCTAAAAAAGAATAGCCACGCTACGTCAAAATACCCACCGAAATGGATATTAATTAACTATATTAACAAGAAAAATAAAATTTGTGAAGCACAAAACTGCATATGAAAAAATTTTCTTGGCTGCCCAGGGAAACACTGCTTGTGCTACCTGTGTGTTTGGTTTGGTGAGAAAAAACGTGTTATTTGTTGGTTTCGGTGAATCCTCCGTATGTTTCTACGACTGTTTTCTGTACGGGCCCGTTCATCTTTTAAGAGATGTATCCACCGTACTAGCGTACGGGAATGAGCAAATGGAAGTTTTTTCGTTATATTCAAATGAATTTTTCGTTCTAAAGCCGAAAGAGAACTCAAATCCAACTTTAGATAAGACCGTACCACTTGAATTAACTCTTCATGATTCATTGAACAAAAGTCGTCTGGATGTTTTATATGGACTTGCTTACAGCGTGACACCCAGACATCATGGGAGTATGTCCATAGAGCTCGAATTAAATTTCGTAGCCACACAATATTCTTTTGGTTGGAGTCATTTGAAGTTAGTTCATTTTGCAGGACCATCCAATTTCGGGACACTATTCCTCTATGCAGGGAAAATTTACCGAGCCGAAGTTGTTGATTGAAGACTTGATCAGTCATCCGGATCTTGGCGGCATCTCCAAGAATAGGAGCTTTGTAAGTGACTCGTTGGTCCTGATGGATTTGATCTAAGAGAGAGGCTATTGCATCAATCTTCTGTGTTCATAATTCGACGAAGGATCGAGGCTTTGGAGGAATTGGATGATTCTGCATTTGCACATGCTAGATCTTCAAAGAACTGTTGACGTTCTGTCCTTGAATGTGGTATCAGAGCTTGGTATCTTTTTTCGGCCTGTTGTCTAAGTCGTTCAACTTCTTTCAATGGGAGAGACATGGGGTTCTCATACGAGAGTCCTTTCGCAAGCCTCTTAATCGTAGTAGCAGATATTACTTGTCCAACTTTCTTTTTGTAGACTAAAATCCATAAACGTTTTTCCTTCCATAATTTCTTAAATAGTCCTGAAAAAGGGATTTTTCCTACTCGAAGTTTCCTGCATTTTTTTAATCCTTTCACAATCGCTCTGCCTAATTGTTCATCGATTTTCTCCATATTTTGGATCATATTTGCATCAGGAGGGTAACTCATGATTTCATTAAGAGCTTTCATTTTTTCTTCCATATTATTGGCTTTTATGTGCTTAATCACGTGTTTATTAAACCTCTTGACTATTCGCGGGTCATTTAGCTGCAATCTTTTCATTGGGGGAGGAGTAACGGCGAACATAGTAGACCCTAAAAACGATTCTTCATCAATATCTACAAACATATTCCGGTGATCTGCTTGGAAGCCACAACCTTTGGGCAGTATTCCGCCATTCACAATATTAAGATTCGCTGAATGATATATGGTGGAAATAGGTTGACTACCAGTATGGTGAGTTGGGGGCATTCTACTATCATCAAATAGTGATTTATATGCATTGGTCATTCCGATCTGGCATAGTTTATTTGTGAATTTGCCGTTCTCAACATTCTCATTAACATCAATAGCTAAAACAACGTTCACTCCTTGTGATAAGACTTCATTTAATTCGTTAATTAAATCATTATCAAACATTTCTATTGGGGTTGTCTGGAGATTTTGCTTTCCAATATATCTGAGATGTTGATCCACTACAGTAGTTAATTTGGTCTTTGGAGGTTTCTTTCCTGGACGATATGCACAATAGAATCTCGATAGGTAATTGTCCCTTCCTCCAAATTCAATCCAAGTCCATCGTCCAAGCTTGGAGGGATCTTTTCCAGTTCGTAAGACTCTATGAGACACTTGACTCACTGCTATGGCACATGTTCCACCTCTCTGGCATAGGGAGGGTTTCTTTTCCATTAAATTATTACTAGTAACTGTTCGGAAATATTTCCAATTATTTTTCACTCTGGAATATAAACTTGATGCATTCTTCATCATATTCCAGTTCACATTGGTTTCCGCCAGTCCGATTACGTCTGCTTTGCTTTTATTTTTGAGAAATGAAAAACTTGCATGTGATTTCGATGCTTTCCAGTTAACACCAATACCATTCGGGTTGGTATACCAAAAACGAATTGATGACGATGGTTTACTGGTATATCTGGAACCAAAGTTTTTATCATTTTCATTTTCTGGTGTTGTGGGGTGATTGGTTTCGTGACTAATATATTCCGTTAATCTCCGTTGTTCATTAAAATCAACATTAGTAGTCCTTGATTTCTTCACTGATGTTGCTTTATTAGATGGCTTATTCGAATTGATTTTTCTTTTTATTTTACTTTTTTCTTTTTTATACACTTGATCTTTTGGATCCACATTTGACATAAAGGTTGCAATTGATTTTTCGTTCGATGGAACTTTCTTCAACCAAGGGAGCAACGTTTCCTTAGCTGGTGATCCTTGAGAACTCATTTGTTCTCAGCAACTTCAGAACTTTTACTTTGAACATTCGTAACTGAAGTTGCCTTTACGGATTTGGAGTTTTTCAATGACTTCTCGGTCTCCTGCAATAATTTCTCCATTTCATCAATCTGCTTATCCTTAGAGTGAGACGAAGTAGATGTTATTGATGAAGAACATGCTTCTTGATCAAATACATGGCGAGAGGCTCCATTGAATGAAACTTGTGAGGTATTGCCTAGACTAGCTGCAGTTGTAATTGTATCCTGCTCTCCGGAAAAGTCAAAAAGTCTACTTCCACCTTTGATTTTTTCATCATCATTACTAATTAGAGCTCCTACATCAAACTCCACATTGAATTGAGCGATAACTTCTGGATCCATGTGCTCATTGAGGAACTCAAATGAATCATCATCCCTATCATACTCCATGGTCTCACGGAGATCGTTATCTTCTTGAGTGGTGAATTGTTGGGTTGTGGGATCATACTGTTCCATTTCTACCGACTCTATCGCATCAATGGTGAATATTCCACTGAGATCTGCCGATGGATACATACGGAGGACATAAGTTGGAAGGGATTCAAGAAATTCTTTCGCCATTGAAGTTTTATCTGGACGAAAAATCGCTACGAAATCAGAGCTACTGTTATATTTCTCATCTATGGATGCAAAAAGCCTCCTCTCATCCGTATGATCTCTGATCTGTATAACAACTTCCCTCAATGTTACGTTGGTTTTAGGAATCTTCTTATCTAATTCAAGAACATTTGGAGTGGAAAATTCTTTAAGTTGTTTGATAAGTGTTTTATGGTGATCCAATAGGTATCTGTACCTCTTTTGGTTGATCTCTTTCATATACTGATGGTATTCTGCGAAAAGCCGAAAGCGTACACCTAGAGGCCATATTTTTTTCTTCGAAAGAATTCGTAGGAACTTTTTAACTTGGACAGCCTGGCCCACCGGGGCTTCAACATGCATCGCATACACTTTCTTTGCTCTTTCAACATTTTTTTGGCCATTGAGAGATCGCCATGACAAGCCTACTAAAATAGATGCTCCAGGAGTCTTATATGTACTTTCATACATTCGTTGGACTGTACTACTCCATACTTTTGGATTAACGGTTCTTGGCATGTATGCAAGCCATCCACAGGTTCTGAAATTTAGATGTTGGACGGGGCATTCGTAAAGCCGAATCTTTTGATTGGATCCCCATGCTGAGAAATCTACTTGGAAGGTTTGCCTGTCTGCAGTGACTGGGAGACCTATACGAATTTTGGTCCAAATCGGTCCATTGTTGTTCGGACGAATATCCTTGAAGTACTTTTGGAGTTGGCTGATAGTTTCTGGGAAGTCTTCTTCGTTCACTATCGGGTTTGCGAAATCAATGGTTGACCAGGGAAGAAAACTGATTCCTTCAACGATGTTTTGCATTTGTTGGAAAATCCGAATAAGATATTCACGCATTGCTGGAGTTCCGCTTTCTTCTAATTCGAAAGTAAAAGAATACCTCATGGAATTATAAACTTTGCCTTTTAAATTGGATTGCTTGATAGATTTTTTCTTTGATATGGAATTAGAATTTTCACTGCTCTTAAGAATCGAAGTAGTTTTTGAATTGGCCTGTAAGATATTTCGTTGTTTTCTTATAGCTTTTTTGAGGGTTTCATCGGACCATACGAAATAAGAAGAAATACCTTGAGCTTTACCGATTTTCTTGTTATATTTGTAAAAGACTTTCGCAAGCATCTTGGACTCCATATTATAGATGGTTCTATCTTTTAAGTCACTCGTGATATCTGGTACGTCAATTAGAAGGTTAATGCCATCTTGTCCTTTATTCTCCAAAATAGCATCCATTTGACGATTCTTTTGAAGCATAGCATCTCTGACAAGTTGGATGGCATCCAATAATTGTTGATTTTCCATGCTTACTATCGATTCCGTCTTATGCTCAATTGAATTTTTTAAGAGGTATTTTCGATACATAGATGCTAGTTCTTTCTGATTTAGCTTCTGAATTTGGAAATCTGTAACTTTGTCAGAGATATCTAAAATGTCTCTATTTTTGATGATTTCTTCATCATCATCTTTACAAGATTCCTTATCTTGTTTCTTATCCTCCATGTCTGCGTCCATGTTGATGATAATATCATCTACTTTAAAAGGTGGTGGAGTGTTTTCTTTAATTTCGTCTCTCCCATCATCTAAAATGTTCAATAAGATATCGCGACAATCATCTGCCGGATCTATTCCTTGGTAAGCTTTCCCTTTATGCTTAATCCAATTTCGTACATGTTGTTGTAGGAATTCAGTAGAACGAAATTCATCTTCTTCCATAGTTGATGACTTAATGTAAAATAAGGAATCCGCAATAGTTGGAGGTTTTGACTCTTCTCTTTGGAATTGTATGGCTTCAATTACTTGCTCACTAATATATTCATGACTGGTGTGGAATAACAGTTTGTGATCAGTGATACATGTTCCGGCACTATTGAAATACAAGTAGGTAATCAGAACTTGCTTTGACAATTCCTTTAAGTCATTGACGCTATCGACTTTGGAAAAATCAAGCCTGAGCATTCTATGTTGATCAATTTCACCCATTTCTTCGACTTTCTTATTCCATCGCTCAGCCTGGCTTTCAACGCAAAGTTTTTTCTTTAACATTCCGAATGCAAGTTCAAGATCTGATTTAGATCCAGCTAACATTCCAGGATCATCTCCAGAAAAATCACACCACACACCTGCTAGGGACCGGAGCTCTGAATGTTCCATCATATCGAGCTGTTGATCATTGAGGTTTGAGTTTTTTTCATATACATTAAGAATAGTAATGTCTTTCATAAATGACTCAATTTCTTTGCGTTTTTCGATTTGAGCGTCAACATCGTCATTTAACATTTCGACCTCATCATTGGCTTTGTCGTCAGAACATGCTTCAACCATCGAGGTATCCATTGACTCCACAACCGAATTTTTGGTTTCCGAAAATGGTTTCGAGGTTTCCGAGTGTCTCAAAGATCTTCGTAGGGTAGAAGGTTTGGGTTTGATCGGAGTAATGAGCTTTGATTGCTTCTTTTTCTTCGTTTTGGGACTTTTGGCCATTGGGAAAGGATGATTTTCTGGGTCACGTAGTGGTCTAGTATGTTTCTACAGAAAGATCGGAGGGTGATCTTAAACTTCGTTGGGAATTAAAATGTTCCAATTTACACAATTCGTGGGCTCCTGATCCCAAAATTTTTTCCAATTATAAGCCTTGAAGGTTTTTTGAAGATGTAAATGATAGTAACTCTTCAAAGATATGAATTCAGACTAATGATGTTCGCGAATTTTTCGTCTTGTCCAATGGTAAATTGATATTGGTTTTGGTTGATTTTACGTAGGGATACGTAGGTCTTGGTATGTTTTTTTGTTTAATTAGGTTTGTTGGTCGTTGACTTTACAGAGAAGTCTCTTGGCATCGAGTTATATCTTGTCATAGCGACAACTGGGAACATAATATCGAACCTTCCCAGTGTTACGGATCAGTTCAAGCTACATCTTAGCATTCTGTATTGAGAGATCCCATCCTCATCCAGTAGTGGCGATTGATCTAACTCTGGACGGTATCCTCCTTCCAACGGTGAGTGGTAGTTCTTTAACTTAGTTTTGAAAATTCTCTCCACCTTCTCACATACATTCTTGATATATGTTTTTGCTGAGATTTTGGTGTATAGTTCACCAGTATCCTTCCTTTTCTTACGCTCGATATCACCTCCAAGGTAATATTCTGGCTCGCCAACTCCTTTGAGTTGGAATCCTCCAATTTTCTTCACTTCTTCTATTACATTCATTGGTTCTTTAGATGCTACTATTAGGTCATCCACATATACAGCGATATTCTCATATTCTTTTTTCTTCTCTCTCATCCATAGGTCCATATCCGCTTTTGTTGGTTTGAATCCCATTTTGAGTAGCACACTAGCACATGCTTCGTGCCATCTGGCAGCGCTAGTTTTTAATCCATATTGGGCCTTGTCGATGATCAATACTTTACCGGTGAGTTCACCATAGTCAACTGTTGCATAAACTTTCTCTTTCGTCCTACCATGTAGATATGCGTTCGATATATCAGCCGCTATCACTAACAGGTTGTTCAAATCCGCTATAAATAGCAGGATTCTTACTGATTCGATTGATACTACACCTGAGTAGATATCATGGTCGTCTGGGGTAATGAAATTTCCTCCAGCTAACAATCTTGCTTTTCTTCTGCCGTCGAACTTGACATCCAGTATTCAAGAATGGTGAAATTTTCGTATTTCATACAATCGATAGGCTTCATATCAATTTCCACGTGTTAGTACTTTACTAAATTCGTGGCAAAATTAAGGCCTAAAGCTAATTTGTATAGGATCTTTCACCCTAAAGTTAAGTCATAATTAGACTTTTGCGTAGTCACATGACATTTAATTTGTATTTCAGCCGTAGGATTTAATTCCAGTAGACCTAGACACATGGACGCCAACACTTTGTCATAAACGTTCCGGCCATCATGGACAATTTGTGCTTTGGCTCATCCTTAGTAAAATGATTTTTTCCACGTAGGATTTCTGTATAATTGAAGTGCTAGCTCCGCTATCTAACAAAATCTTAACAGTTTTGGGTTTGTGTAACTTTTTATTGATTTTAACAATTTGCTCCGTATAACCCGCCTTTTTTGTTTTAGACTTTGCTTTTCCTTTCTTTATGTCTTGGAAGAGTTTCCCAAACTTAATTGGAACAAGATCATTTTTTCTGGAGTGGTTGCCAGGCGTGACCTCATGGATTCATAATTAAAAATTGTATTTAAACATTCATCAAGAAATGTAAATTTTGGTTAATAAATTTCACTCGTTTATTAGGGTTACTTTCTAAATGTTTTTTTGTCTGAGCCTAGTTTTCATTCACTATCCAGTTTGTGACTGGAATTGATCTTACTTGAATTTTCATCCTCATTGGAACTACTAATCAAAATGTCTGCAAATTTATCAATGCTGAGCATTTTTTCTTTATTCTTATGCTTCTTAAGTGATTTCTTAACCTTCTTTCTCAAGTAGGGAATTTGTTTCCTGGCGAGGTTGCATTGTGCACAACGATACCACTTTGTTGTCTCCGCTGCTGCTGCTCTCTTCTTGTTCTTAAGTGAAGCAAATTCTTTTAAGTCAGTGCAGTCATTTGAATTATGCATGCATAATCTGTGAATCAAACAATACTTACTTGTGCTATTGCTTTCTTCATCTGAGCTTGCAAAAGTAATTTGCTTATGTTTCTTACTGCTTTTGGAACTCAATTGGGTGAATCCACCTCAAGGATAGTGTGGAGAGGGGTTTTCATCCTATACATACATATATTTGGTAATTGTGATGTATCCTTGACCTCCCACCTAGTGGTTGGATGGTGGGGTATCATTTGACCAATTTTTCTTTGGAATGAAAACTGTTTGAGGTTTTCATTATGTGGATTAAAGAAGGAGGGGATTGAATCCAAATTTGTCATACAGTTGGAGAGTGTAATTAGAACTGAATAAAATTTTATGTTTTGGTTATCTATCATGCACTTCCTCCTAATATATGATTGTAAACATTTTCCAAGGAAGGCCTTTCTTATTCAATTGAAGTGCTTATATATGTGTTGTGAAGTCCTCAAGAATTGGAGAAGATGTTAGTTTACCATACATTTTTGGATTATTCATTAGTGGTAGGCAGAATGTAAAATCTTCCCAGATATATGTTGATACAAATGGGGGAGCTGAGAAAGTTGTAAGTTCAAGAGCAGTTGCATTTTGTTGATTTGTCCTTGATAAATGATATAAGATCTGCAAATTTTCTGATTTTTTTAACCAAAAAGAATAGTTTCTTCGTCAAGGATTATACGCGTCGAAGGTCCAGGAGAGGGGGTTGCTATATGTATATACCTTATCTGGATCTACGCCACAATGGATGGGGGGGGAGACCGATTATTTTGGCGGCGACGAGTGTGAGCTAGTAATGCAATATTCTATAGATTTATAATTGTGAGCTTATATTATTTGAATGTTATTTTATAAACAGGTGAAATATTGAATGTGTGAAGGTCAAATTTTGTGAAGGACGACTTCAAACTCATCAAATAACAAACAGTAACGCATCAAGCGGTGCATTTGAATGCATGCATTTATATCATAACATTTATAACGTATATAATCAAATTTTTAATAATTAGATCTAGCTCTTTTGCTCTCATATGTCGAATAAAAGCTTCCTCTTACATTAACATAGATGATAATACCTGTTGTGTTTATTAAGAAAAATGGAAGAAATAGGTTATCCATATTCTTGATATAGAAGGTTAGATTGTCAACTAAAACCCTAAATGGTTTTATTGACGGAGTTCCCGCACCAGCAAACATAATGTTTTAGATGATTGTCAAAATCACTTTCTTACTATGTTTCTCTTCATCTCAGTTCAAATGGGAGATAATTAAGATATCAAACAAATTATACGATATTTGTATACTACCATTTTTCAACATTTCTTGATCATAACCATTTCAATCAAAGGTTTACCATCAGTAAAGTATACCATCATAATTGAGATGTATTTACCCCGATATCCCGTTGAAATGAAATGTTCTTATCTTTCTAAATTTGGCAAAAAATCATCATAAAAGCTGAGGAAACATTTTTCATATTTCGTTATAATATAGTTGGACTTTAGCATTTGATCATTAGGCTGTTTATTTTCTAGAGAAGGTATTTTCGCCAAGCAAAAGAGATAAAGATGCATGATTGGGCTTTCAAAAAACTCTCTGTTGTGAGGTCGTGCTCACAAATGCTGGAGATTTGGTATTCAAGTCAGAAAATAGCTTCTTAATATCGGGGCATTGAATTAATCATGAACTCGAAATGAAACCAAAGATCATCCTAGACAACATAAAGCCATCTCCTGAAAATTTCCGAATCCATAAGCTATTCAAAATATGATTATTTGTTTAAAGCCTCATAATGCTGCATATGTTCTCAATTTGAAAATGATTTGTGTCGACTATATAATTATTCCTACATATTTCTTGGGGAATTAATTTTTGTTCTCTATGCGAATCATTCCATAACATTCAAAATTTTTATTTAATCAAATCGATTTCTTATATGGAAAATACATTTTAGTTTCATTGAGTGTTACATATGGTTGGATATAGTACATGGGGTCTTTCAATCAACAATAGTCATTTCTTATGAATCATGTTTATTGTCAAATATTTTAGCGGTCAGTAACGAAACAAATTAGGAGGATTCAATGGAATCAACAAAGAAACCCCATGGGTTGCTCTCTGCATTTTCTTGAGATACAGGTGCTATGTCTCTGTCGAATACAACATTTTTACTTGGCTTTGAAATCTTGTATTCGTAATCCATTGAATCATTGGCAAGCGTAGATAGGCTTGTGTATGCACGTCTTGATTCACAACTTCCCCAGCCTTGAATACGAGATGATTGCATTTCTGTTATTCTGTACACATCATCGGAGTCACTCCAATCTTCGGACATCGAGGTAGAGAATGAATTTGCAGCAGTAGTTGCTAACGTAGAAGTTGAGGACGTCTCGGAGATTGTGCTCAACTTTAGTGAGCTTGCAAGCATGAAACTAAGTGAGTGAGCCTTTTCTAAATTTTCGCGGCGGTATTGTCTATTAGAAATGTTGGGCATTTTGTTTTTTATACGATGCGATCAAACTTGTGGGTAGTTATGATTGTCCGGATTTACTGTCCTTTGAGATTGTTTTATGGGAATATTTCTTTTGAATTTTCAATTTGACAACATCCACATGACTCTTGAGCTCTTGCATACGTGGTCAAAGTTTTTGTCGCGTAGATGCGCCCAAAAGAATAAGCTTCTTCCAATATGAAGCTAAGCATGTAGAATCCGAAGCTTTCAAAGCATCATTATTCTGCACTAAAAATATACCGTCGGATTCTTTATTCGGTCTCTAAGTAATTTTAATAAAGTGATTGCGAACCATTGCATAGGTCATAAAAGACCAATGCGTGTGATTCTCTGAAAGAAAATTAAAATCAAGCCAGCTAATTCATCTGTATGTGCCTAATCAAACAATGCTAGCATTGTGTATGACATAATTACAATATTTAAATGCTTTTAAATTATATTTACGATGCATTTATTTTTATAGTTTTTTCTTTACATTCGTCTAATTATGAATGATCTCTATTCAAAATCATACGTAAAATCCCATCTGACATCATCACGATATTTCATATTTTTTGCAAGTAAACTGACAACTTGGTGTCACAAATTATCAAAAATGCAAAGACGTGGCAATATTTCGTTTTTGTAATAAAAAGAAGCAGGAATCTTTCTTCTCCGTAGAGAATCCTAGATAAGTACGTTTCAGAAAGATGCAAAAATTGCATTCTTAGATTTTTTTACACAAAATTGTAGACTTCAGCAGTGTTTGCACCTACATTCATTTCATCAGCAGTATATGTTTTGTCAGCAGAAATAATTCACAACCTGAGGTCCATGGGCATAAGTAAATAATATGTAAACAAATGTTATCTGAAGATACGGTACCTTTCTGAAAAAAATCTTGCTAATAAAAACTATGATTTTTTTGATTAAATGTATAATGGAAAGTACATCGAACGACGTCGTAACAAGATGCAATGATGAGATGAGAAATTCATACTTTCAAAAACCATATGGAAAGCTAATCTGCTGGCACAAGAAAAGATTTTTTTGTCGTCACGTATATTGCTGTATTTTCACAAAGAAATTTAGCCATAACAAATAGAAAGCTCCAAACATAAATTGAGAGTGAATGCGAATCTCGTTGTCTCAATATTTGATCGGCAGGATGACGTGGTCCATTTGAAGCTGCTGCGAATACAAGATAAACCTATAAAATAGATAAACATGTCAAAAGATAAAAGAATAAATAATAGGAGTTTTAAGTAAGAATATATACTTCGCTCTTGATCGTAAACGAAGACACAAAGCTATGAGAACTATTTTTGTTGCGAATTATAATCGGGAACAATCAGATTATTTCAGGAAAATAAGTTTCTATGGTTTATCCTTTCTATTTTAAAAAGTTGCCAACTATATTTCCTTCTTGACACCATTTGGAAACATGCTTACGTGGACTCCCGGTTTTGATTTCTATTCGCATTGCTTGTATGATTATCATCATTTTAGTTGAGTTTTTACTTCTAGTTGATGACATTTATTTCTCACTTAAAGAATTTTGAAAGAAAGAATTTGTATTTAATTAGTTCCTTTTTGTTGAACCCCATAATTCATATCTGCAAGGTCTGACGTTTCCGCAATGAGAATCCGAATTCACAAAGAACGCAAATAATCATTTGCCAATAATAAGAACGCTTTCCTTAAAGTCATTAGTATTTTGTTTTTTTTGTTACAATAATCTTGCGCAATAACGTATGGGATAAATGAAAGATGCTTTCATAAACACTATAACATATTTATTATTATAGTAAAAAATTACAGCACAATCTCAGAGTGTCTGTGATCTAAAAGAAAAAGATAGGCTAGGAAGAAAAATTACTATGAAGGACATGAACGATTGTGATCTATTTTCCCTGCAAGTAATAAGAATGCAGCTTAACATCCAAGAGAAACTTTACAAACGATACATTTGTGGTGAACTCCCTCAAACTAATACGTTCTGCCTTTATTTGAATAACATGAAAGATACAAGAAAGAACTTGCTCAAGCAATTTGAAGATCTTAGGTTGGATGGTTACAAGCGTCCTCACGCAGAATAAAACAAACGGATAACGATGAGTGCAACCATAGCTATTACTACCATTTCTCTATTCATGTATCAAGATGCAACAAAATAGAATAAGCTAAATCAATTAAAGAACATTAACTGTAAAGAAAGCATTATTAAAACAGTGGATAATTTAAAAAAATGATGACTTGCTTTTTCTGCAAAGATAGGCTTCTTCCAATTGCTGGGTCTACTATATGAGATTACTTTGTAAACTTGTACCGTGATCAAGGAATTTCTTTTATGACCGAAGAAAATTAAATTTAAATCCAACTTAGCTCTTCTCCAACTTATTGACTGAAACCATTGAGCTTTACTTCACGGGTCTCCCTCACATTTTTGAAGCTGTTTTCCATGGCTTTATTCTTGCTGAACTTTCCAAAATTCTCCATTATCAAATTTTGTTTTTGAGTTCCATGGTATGCTTTTATGATGGTATTTTCATCTTTAGGATTCACATTACGAAACATTTCATCTTGCACCTTAAAGAGAGGCTCTAAGTGACTTTCCAGTATGTATGCAACAACTTCTTGAAACTGAGTTGCATCCGGCAAAGTATCTTTTTCGGGACTATTTTCATCTTCTTTACTTAATATCCATCTGTTTGGTTCTAGATCAATCATTAGTTGTCTCAACTCTAATCCCACCATATCATAAAAGGCACTTTGACTTGTTTTTACATCTTCTGCATTTCTCCTTTTATCTTTTCCTAAAAATCCGACTGGAACAGTTCCCATTGCTCTCCAATATAAGTCGTCATTTGATATATTCAAATCAAAAGCTTTTCCGCATCTTTGCAATAAACTCCATCTTAAGTGAGCGTAAGTCAAACCCCAGACATGAGAATCCAAACCCATTGTAAGATGTACAGATGTTTCTTTGAATACATCTGAAGGAGAAAGATCGTTATGGTTATCATCCTCATCCTGCACTACTGTGGTTGTATCTGTTGTGTGTGGAAATCCTGTAGGCACATATAAAACATCCCCCTCCTTTAACACTACATCTAATAAAGCTTCTATTTCCATTTCATTATCATCAGTTTTGTATTCATCAAAATTTAAGACATCTCCAGATTTTCCGCGATTTAATGGATCTACACCTTGCTTTCGAGGGGGAGGTGGATAAACTCGCCATCTTTTTGCTCCAGCTGTTTGTAAGACTAGAACATCTTGACGATCGGTGTGGAGCGGGACAGAAAGGTCTTTGGCAGGAGGTGTTATATAAATGTTTACATTGGCTGGTAATCCAAATGCTGCATTGGTCATGAGACAGAGAGCTCCTATGTTCATATTGAGTGCAAATTTAGATATTCTTTCGACAATTTATCGTATAAAGTCGAGTTACAAACTAATTTCTCACCTAAAGTGGGCCAAAGACTTCCAGCTGTGTTGAAGTAGACAGTGCCATCTTTCAGTGCCTCCTCTACTTCTTCCCAAGTTGTTGGACGAGCCTGATCAGATTTCAATGGGCTAAACGACCATGTAGAGTCTGCCGATACTCCTTCTTTTCTCAAAATGTCTGCAGTGCGACTGCCTGAAATAAAAGTATTTCCAATTAATTTCAAATCCTTTTCCAGAGTGAAAATCCCCGGTATCCATTCACCAGTATCAATATTTGTCAAATCTTTAGCCCGCAGCAACAGTGGACTTTTATGCCAAAAATTTCGGACAAAAGTAGGAGAGTTTGATAGACCGTTCAGAAATTGCCATGCTTTCGGTTCGCTAAAGTCAAGATTGGGGGGCATGTCAGATGTCTCATTCAAATTGGATTCCTTTATCTCATTCAGTACAATTTCTTTCAAGTCTTTCAAACCAGCTGTGTTTGCCTCGTTTCCCAAAGCACTAGCAGCAGTTTTTTGAACATCAGTCAATCCTTTCATAAGCAAGACGATTGCGATGAGTGAGTAACAAATACCACGAGTTTGTGGGCATCTTGGTGTAATCTTGATGTGCATGGTGTTTTGATTGCTTTTCCAAAAATTAAAGGTAAATATCGTAAGAATATCTTGATGATGTGCAGGATATTTAGAAAGGTAAGAATGTCTTCAAGATGAATAGTGCACTCTTGTAAATGCTGTTCCACTCGTCTGATGGCTTGAGAACGCCGATTCTGTGATACAGCTGATCAAAATATGTTGAACTCTTCTTTTCAGTTTTGATGCGTACGTACGTGGTAATCGAATAGGATAGCCTTCCACATAATTAATTAGATTGTTACATAGCCCTCTAACTTACTTCTTGTTCAATCCATATCAATAAAACTGAAAAAATATTTGAACCCATATTAATGTTAGGTATTTGCTGCAATTCACCAAACAATAAAAAACTCTAAGAGTTTTAGACTTCACATTGCGAAATAAATCTAATTGCTCCTTTCATGTCATCATTTCTCATTATGCTATGGAGTACTTATAAGCAGTAAAATAGAGGAAAAGGTTCTCCAGCGACAAATTAGTTGTGTTCTCCTCAGTGGTTTTATGAGAAAAATGTTACTATTAGTACACATAAGAATTTTTTTATTTGCTAAGTAAGTAGATTGTAATCTATGTTCACATTATCAAGAAAAATAACATCAAAGTTATATATATATATTATGGTTCTTTTTGTCTTGGTTGTGAGGGAAATTGTATTTGCATCCCAGACGCTGGGCCAGGTAAAGAAGGAGTTTCCTGGAATGTACCAAGAGCCATTTGACACAAAGGTGAACTTCTGCTTTTGCAGTTTACGACTGTTCCATCTTTAGCAGTAACTTGAACTAACTTCCCACATCGTGCTTCACCTGGATACGGGCAATCCGGATCTCTGGGTTCTCTAGCATTTTTACTAACAGAATTATCTTCGATTTCTTGTATATTTTCTTCTGTCCAAATCTCGTCATCATCTGTCCATTCTTCACCTTTATTATTTGTTGCACTGTTCATGATGACAACAGTAGGTTCACCTGCAGGCTCGACATTGTTAGCATTATTGGGCAATGGAGGTAAAAGGTCACCAATATTTCCATTGCCAAATGGGTTCCCCCCTTGCGTGGATTGGGTACATGCCAAGCTGTCAGGGACTGAACAAGGATTTAACAAAGTTCCCAAGACTAACCCAGCAGGTCCATTCATCCCTGTCACGGTTGCGCCATTACTACCCTCCCCTCCTCCATTCGGTATTGGGCCATTCCCTCCGCCGAAAAACTCTCCAGGTGGTGGTCCATTTCCACCCTCTAAGTTTCCACTTTGCATTGGAGAATTGCCTCCACCTAAAAACCCTGGTATTGGTCCATTCATCCCTTCTAAATTTTCATTTGGGTTGCCACCACCTAAGAACCCAGACATTGGTCCATTTCCACCCTGCATGTTTTCATTTGGTACAGGTTGGTTACCACTACCAAAGAATCCACCAAATGGATTATTTGCAGGTTCATTCATCGCATTCAAAGTTTCTTGATCACAGTCCTTGAACATTGGCGAATTAGGAAAAAGACAGTCTTCATCAATTGGCATTGGAGGTGGCGGTGGAAGCTGTGGTTGTTGTTGATCACACCAGAAAGCATTTGGGAATTGGCATTCTTGAATACTCCCATTCCCGCCTGCTAATCCACCTAGATTTGATATGCCAGGCAGATTTGATAAACCCGGTATGTCGGGAATGTTACTAGCAACAAAATTTCCTCCAAAAGATTTCATTGATGCAATAGAAGCTTCTTCCATTGCAAATTGTAATATTGTTTTTTCTTTACTTGAGTCAAACACAGAATTGACAGCGCCGGTGACAGAGCCTAATATATCTGCTTGGAGAATATTTACAAAGTTCACTTGTAAGTCTTGGTCAGACATCCCTGCAAATTGCTGTTGTTGAAGCTTTCTATTATGGTTGTCTTTCTTTGAACCTATCGTTATGGTATTAAATGGATTTTCAGGATCGTTTAATATTTCTGCCCATTGCTTTGCACTCTCCATTCCAACAGAATGAGCGATTAATCCTATCGCTCTATGTTCCTCATTTAGTACATCTTCATTATGCATCAATCGATCTAAATTTTTATTCATATATAATACAATTTCACTTGGTTTATCAAGTTTGGCAAGCTCTGTACTTGTCATTAGATCTTGTATCATATTTGCTACTTCCTGGTCAAGATTTTCTGGTAGATGAGATAACATATCAATCTCTTGCTCAGCCTCTCTATTCGGTATGCCAGGTTGAAGCTCAATCGTTTTTTGGACTATACGTGAGTTGCATACTATATCATTCTCATGACATGCTGCTTTCCTCATCTCGATTGAAATCGCATATAAATACTCTGTATGATTTTGAGGTGCATTTTCTCTCATTGCCTCCTGTAAATTATGTATTATCTGATAATGCGCTGCACCAACATGTTCTGGAGATGATAATTGGATTATTTCACTGTGACTTGTTTTCGAAGTCACGTTCGACTCCGAAGACGTCACGACTTGTTTGCACAGGACACTGAAATAGACAACAGCTCTTATTGCCTTCATGGATATTTCAGTTTTTGTTGAGGATACAGAAAAGGAAAGTACTTTTAATGATTGCGTTGCTATATGTATTTAGAAGGGTGGTTCACTCGTAAGACAGAGGTGTCCTCTCTAATAGACTTTCGAATTTCCTTTTTTGTTCAGATCCCGCCTAATTGGAGGTATATTGTCTCTTTCATTCACAAAAGGAATTTGACTTTAATATTTAACTTAAGTGTTTCGTATATGAATGTTTCCCTTCCACAATTATCCTAATTTCTTAGCTATGAATTTAAAACCCAGAATGTAAGTGTTCTTTTAAGTGGAGTTTTAAAATTCCCTACCGCCTTAATTAAACGATGCGATATGTGTGTATAGAGTAATTATTATATAGTTTCAATAAATTTTTAAGTCGATAGATTTGCTGTTCATATTTCATGTGTCTCTTTGTACAAATTTTATTTACAGAAAAGTCTCGTTTGAATCTATTTCGTAAAAATAAAATATTACTCTATTAGCTAATTTTGAATTTAAATCAAATTATTCACAGCCCACTTTTTACTAAATAATATATAACATGTCTTAGCTAAGGCATTTATTTATTATGGGCTATGTATTGTGGCTTCTCGTTTCGATTACACTCATGAAAATGAATGTGGGAGGGTGTACAACCCAAACAATGAATGAATAGACTGCTGTTGAAGAAGCAATTAGCATTGTCAAAACAACAGCAACAACGTACCACTTTCTTTTGTTTGATTCTGAATTATTGTTCTAGCTTTTGATAGAGAGTAAAAGCAAAAATCATGTTCAACTTGGGAGTTTATTAAGAAACACAGTACAAGTATGTATAATATGTCCGCAATTTCCTTGTTTTGTGATGATTTGTTTCAGTTCATTATTGTTCTCGCAAAGCAACAGCAGCCTAGCTAACAAAGAGAAGAAAACAAAAAAATATCTTGCCCATCAATATTTAAAATGTCCTTACGTCAAAACTTTATGACGTTTGCAATCCTCTAGTTATGTAGTTACTTGGAGTATATTGAAGTGCTACAAAATTGAGAGGTAGATAGTTAGGTACGGTAATTGAATGCTTTCCAACTGGAATCAGCAGCGCATAGCACTGCTGTGTCTTAATTATTTTTTACCAAGAACGATTATGTACGGTACGACCAGCAGATACTCTCTACGAATTACTGTTTCTTGCGGCTACAAAATTATGTGTTTTATTTCCGCTGCTGCTGTCAACATACCGTATGGTACGTTAAAAATGGATTTAGTAAGTTGTTATATTGTTGGATCATTTGATTGTTCTTGAAAGAGAAACCTTCAAGCTAGAGCTTTTATTTCACATCAACTTACTCGCATTTGTAAGAGATTTAGCTGAGGTAAAAGAAGAAAATATGACAAATCCTCCATCGGACCAAATGGCTGAACTCGCTATCAGCGATAGTGCTCCTGTCAACAAAGGAAAGGTAAAGCGTGATGCTCTTCGTGCGAACGAGTTAGCTGTGCAAGCTAAATGGGAAGAATGCAAAGCTTTCGAGTCGGATTATTCTGAGGAAAATAAAGAGAAATTCATCGTCACGTTTCCTTTTCCCTACAGTAATGGTCACTTGCACATTGGTCATGCTTTCAGTTTAACTAAAGCCGTATTTAGGGCTCAATTTGAACGTCACCAGGGAAAGAACGTGCTTTTCCCTTTTGCTTTTCATTGTACTGGTATGCCCATCCAAGCGGTAAGTTACTGATTGCAAAAATTATCCTCCCATTATTCTCGAAGCCATAATAATTCTTTAGCTTATTTCTTGGGATCAAATCTAATCTTTTGTAACGCTCAGGCTGCAAATAAGCTAAAAGCAGAACTTGCCCAATTCGGAACTCCGCCCAAATTTCCCGAAGAGGATCCTGAAACCCGGGCAAAGATGGAAGCTGAAATGGAGGCAAAAAAGACAGCAAAAGCATCTCAAAAAAGCAATTTTCCTGAAAACAAAGCCAAAGGCAAAAAAACAAAGCTTGTTTCTAAAACTGGAACTGGTATTGTAAGACAATACAATATTCTAAAAAAGATGGTTCCTGAGGATGAAATCCCACAATTTATTGATCCAGAACATTGGTTAATGTATTTCCCACCCATTGGTGTAGATCATATGAAGCGCTTTGGTAGCGGTGTGGATTGGAGGAGAGCATTCATCACAACCAGTGTGAATCCATTTTATGATGCATTTATCCGTTGGCAATTCCATGTTTTGAAAGCCAAGAATAAAATTTTGTTTGGAAAACGTAATAATGTATTTAGTTTGCTTGATGGGCAAGTTTGTGCGGATCATGACCGTAGTGAAGGTGAAGGAGTTGGACCTCAGGAGTACACCTTGATTAAATTGAAGGTATTGGAGCCCACAATCAAACCAACTGTAAATGAGGAACGTCATGACAAGATTAAGAATCTCATGATATCACATCCAAATACAAACATTTATCTTGTTCCTGCCACTCTCCGTCCTGAAACGATGTATGGACAAACAAATTGCTTCGTTTTACCTACTGGAGAATACGGAGCTTACTACATTGATGCCCTTGATGAAATCTTCGTAATGAGCCATCGTGCTGCTCGAGGAATTTCTTGCCAAGTAATTCCAACAAGCAAGCAAGAAACTCCCAAATCTTTCACAAAGGAGTTTGGAAAAATTACTAAATTGGAAACCTTTACTGGAGAAGAATTGCTTGGACTTCCATTGAAGGCACCCAATGCCACTTATGAATGTGTATACACTCTTCCGCTTCTTACTATTAGTATGTCTAAGGGAACAGGTGTTGTAACTTCTGTACCGTCTGATGCTCCTGATGATTACATTGCATTGAAAAATTTGAAGGAAAAGCCGGAATTTGCTGCCAAATATGGAATCGCTCCTGAAATGATTGATCCATTTGAAGTTGTTCCCATTATTAGCATCGAAGGTTACGGTGATGCTAGTGCCGTATTTATGTGCAAAAAGCTCAAAATCAAAAGCTTTAACGATAAAGCAAAATTAGCACAAGCAAAGGATGAAACATATTTGAAGGGATTTAACTTTGGTGTCATGGAAGTTGGCGCTCATAAGGGATTGAAAGTTTGCGACGCGAAACCTATCATCAAGCAGGAAATGATTGATTCTGGTGATGCTGTTATTTACTTTGAACCAGAATCTAAAGTTATGTCTCGGACAGGTGATGAATGCGTTGTAGCTGCTACAGATCAGTGGTATTTAGTGTATGGAGAAGATTCCTGGAGTAAGGCTGTAATGGATCACATTACTGATCCTTCTAAATTCAATGCATACGATCCTAATGCACTCAACAAATATGAATATACCGTTGGGTGGTTGAAGGAGTGGGCCTGTACTCGTCAGTTTGGTCTTGGAACTTACCTTCCATGGGACAAAGAATGGGTTATTGAAAGTCTTTCTGATAGTACTATCTACATGGCTTACTACACTATTGCACATGTCTTACAAGGAGAAAACAATCTTAACGGAGAAGCTGTAATGAGTCCAGGAAAAATTAATGTCGAAGACCTTACGAATGAAGTTTTTGATTACATATTTTTGAATAAGGCTTATCCAGTGGGTTGCAAGATTGCCCAAGAAACCTTAGACAAGATGAGAAATGAGTTCCGATATTGGTATCCTATGGATCTTCGCGTTAGTGCTAAGGACTTGATCCCAAATCACTTGACAATGGCTCTTTACAACCACGCCGCCATCTGGGACGAAGAGCCTGATCTATGGCCTCGTGGTTACTACACTAACGGGCATGTTCTTGTCGATGCAGAAAAGATGAGTAAGAGTAAAGGAAATTTTCTCATGATGGATGAAACTGTGGAAGAATATTCTGCGGATGCTACACGTATTGCATGTGCTGATGCTGGTGACTCGTTAGATGATGCTAACTTTAGCCGTGAAACGGCTGACAAAGCAATTTTGGCCCTCATCAATGAAGAAGCATGGGTCACACAAACTTTGCAATCTGACGACCTTCGTACTGGTGATAAAAACTTTATGGATTCTGTGATTGAAAATGAAGTAAACAGGTTGGTAAAACTTACTGCGGATTGTTATTCAACTATGCAATTCCGTGAAGGTTTACAAAGGGGTTGGGTGAGTAAACAATGGAAGCTGTTAAAAGAATTTTATAATATTCATTATGGCATGAATCTTACATTTTTCCAATGACTTACCTTTGTGAAACACAGTTCGAAATGCTTCGTGCACGTAATGAGTACAGGAGCTGGTGTGAAGACAGTAAGATTCCTTTGCATAAGGATATGGTAACTCTTTGGTCTGAATCAATTATTATTATCATTTGTCCCATCGCTCCCCATTGGTAAGTAGAACACTGCTATTGTAGTGATTGTATTTTCTGGTGTGTTAATTTTAATTTTGACTGATAAATAAAACCAAAAATTTCTTTTAGGTCTGAGAATATGTGGCAGAAAATTGGAAAGGAAGGGTTAGCTGTGAAAGCCCCATGGCCAAAAACAGGAGAAGAAGACAAACTGCTCACTCGTCAAGCTAGTTTCCTTCGTGATTCTCTTAAACTATTTAGGGCTCAGGCAGATAAGGCAAAGAAGAGAACAACCACAGCAAAAATCCTGGTTACGGATTCTTACCCTGACTGGAAAAATGAAGTTCTTCTTTGGATGCATGAAATGTACAACTCAGAAACCAAAGCATTCTCGGCAACTTTTATGAAAGATTTGAAAAAATGGGCTTCGTCTAAGGATAAAAAGATGATTAAGAACACAATGCAATTTGCTTCTTGGATGAAGCGCGAAGTTGAAGATGTAGGCCCAATGGCTATGGACATGAAGATGCCATATGACCAGAAACATATTATTGTAGAAAGTGAGAGGTATCTAATGTCGCAACTCAAGATGGAAAAGATTGAAGTTGTCAACATAAGTACTGCGGAAGATATATCTATGATTCCTACTAGGACTGCCGAAAATGTGAACCCAGGAAAGCCCAACCTATGGATGACTCAATTTTAAATAGTAAGAAATAATAAACATACAGCTTCATCTTGATTTAGTAAATCTGATATAATTATTTTATAAGATCTTTAAATGAAAGAAACAGTGATTTGGTTTCACGTTAGAAATGGATTAACTCATGAGGGATGAAATGAATACTAAAATGAGTAAAACCTTTTTGAAACGATTTTTTTTAAGTTCCTTTTAAAGAAAGTGTAATGCCTCTCAATGCAGTATTACTTGTGAATTATGTCTTTCAACAAGTAAGAAAGAAATGAGCAAGTTTCTACAACTGCTGACAACATTGGTCTCAGAAGTCTCGACACACTTTGGAATCTTAAAATAATTTTGTCGAAATGACTTGCTTTAAACCTTTTTTTTTTTAAAATTTGTCATCTTCCGCTTGGAGTTTCAGTTGCTCCAAACTAAATTTTGGTCTTCTTGGCCCAAGCACGAACATCGTTTACCGGCAAATTCTCATTTGTTTGTTATCTACGGCACATAACACCATTTTATGCTTATTTAATTATCAAGTTTGCAGCCTTCCACGTTATAAAACCTCGTATCAAATCTACCTTTTGCGTTTATCAGATATTCATGCGTTCAAACGAGAGTCATTATGGAGTTCTGCTGTGAGCCACATAACATTTGTGTAGTTAGTCGTCCTTATACAAAAACAATACGTTTGTTGAGGGTCATATATATTGTAATTGTACCTACGAAAAAACTTTTCAAGTGTACACAAAAATATCTTGTAGTAAATAGGAAGTTTGATTGAAGCTGTCTTCTTTGTTTCACATATCTATCACAAAATTACTCAAACATTTGGTGCACAAACAGCTTCGCTGCAAAGATACGTTTCGACAGGACAAAACTATACATTTTATTATCTTCCGACCGCTAAACTTCAGACATTACTATTATAAGGATTGCGATCATTTGGTACCTTGATAAATAGAAACTGAGGTTAAAATTATGACATCGATAGAATCAGGAAGCAATGTTGGAGTTGCCTTCGGACTCGTGATTGGAGCTGCTCTATCTACGGGACTAGGTGCTGCCGCAGTCTTTTTCCCCCGCATTGTAAAGCTCACATCTACACGTGTTCTAGCGTCCTCGCTTGCATTCGCAGCAGGTGTTATGATCTATGTATCTCTATTGGAAATTATTGTAAAATCGCAAGGCAGTTTCGCTGATGCTGGATATTCTGAGGGACATTCTCACCTTTATGCAACCATATGCTTTTTTGGTGGTGTCATCGTCATGATGGTAAGTCTCTATTGACCCGAATTAGTGATCAATACTACGTCTCTCAACATGTAAACTCAACGTCCGTCTATGCAACTCAAACTTCTTCTTATTGAAATATTATGAATAACAGATAGTTGACTCCATTGTACATAGATTAGGCGGCGGTGATCATCATGCACAACAAAGGGAAAAAAAAATGGAGTCACAAGCCGAATCTAATGATGGGAGTGCTGTTAACGTTGTTCCACATTGCATTGGGTGCTCAGATGATCCCATAAGTGAACTTGAAGAATGGCACGCGAAAGCAGAAAGAGAATCGCAAGAGATGGCAAGGCCTTTTTCTGAAAATGGTACATCTGATGAAACCTTAAATACAACAGATTATGCTGCAGCTAATGTAGGCAGCAATGATGGAGGAATCCCTGTGAATGATGTTATTGTGTCAGGCAAAGATTCAAAGAACGTAAAAGACACAGCACTTAATACTGCTGAAGAAGGGAATGTAGAAACTAATAAAAACGCCAAATCTGACAATTCCCAATCTGATATTTCCTCCACGAGTGACAAAGAAAAGTTGAAGGACGCAATGGAGAAGAAAAAATTGATTCAAATGGGTGCCAGTACCGCATTAGGCATCGCTATACACAACTTTCCTGAGGGATTAGCAACTTTCGTTGCTGCCTTGGACGATCCAAAAGTAGGAGCTGTGCTAGCTATTGCGCTTGGAATTCATAACATTCCAGAGGGGCTTTGCGTGGCCCTTCCAGTATATTACGCGACAGGAAACCGCATGAAAGGATTTTTGTGGGGCTTGTTATCAGGTCTGACTGAACCCATCGGAGCGCTCATTGGATGGTTGGTTTTGGCGAAAGTAATGAAAGATGAAGTTTATGCTATTTTGTTTGGACTTGTTGCTGGTATGATGACTTACATCAGTTTCAGGGAATTGATTCCAACTGCGTTCAGGTATGACCCCAACGATACTCTCGTGACGTATTCCGTTATTTTGGGAATGTTGGTTATGGCAATATCTCTCATCCTCTTCCAATTTTAAATTACAACGAGTCTGACTATCAATGGTTCTCTATTACTATCGATGCTATTTTCTAATTACTGGCCATTACTATAAAGTCTCCTTGAACAGAAAACAGAGTTTAAAAAGTATTAATGGCAAAATTCATGTTAATACCTGTAGATATCATCGCTAGAAAATGAAATAATTCACAGAGTTGTGTGCTTAATAATTCATGCAGATGTGAATAGTAAATAAGTAGCGAATTCATGTTGATGGAAGAAAGACACAATGAGAAGGGAATGTAACATGTGTTCCAGTAGTGAAGAGAATCTTAAGATGAGTTTCGTACACAGTACACAAATATCGTGTTTTTGTTCACACACTAGATGTTTCAAACTTTACTATTCTTTTCGTCTGTATTTTAAAGAAGGAATAAGAAATGAAACAATTTCCCGAAACATGTCTTGATCAACATTTATCATCAGATTCCTCACTAATGCGTTCAAATTCAAAGATTCTTCATTGACAATGACTCTATTTTTTTCCACCATGCTACGAAGTGTAATCAAATGTTCAATAATAATCCAGTTTGAAAAAATATATGCAAGTGGGATGGATTTTACTGTGGTCGTGGCACTCAAATTTCCAATTATTATCAAAGATTCTTCAACAATAGTTGTGAGAACATGTTCTGTTTCAAATGTACATGAGAACGGACTCTTTTTGAGCACTTCATATTTTGTATCGTAAATGTAAAAAGAAAAAGTTGATTTGCCTGTCTCTTTACCGGTCACAATGATCCACCTATTCTTAAACGAAGCGGCATCAACGTTTTCTAAGTCCAAAATAAAACCCGGTAGTACATGCCATTTTGAGGATCCATTATCCCAAATTTCTCCTATCAAATTATTTCGATCAAAGTAATAATCATTGGTGTAACCTCCAATGACAACTAGTTTCTGCTTTAATCGGACAGTTGCGAAAATGAAAGTAATTTTCTTCATGAATGGCAAACTTAACCAACATTCTGTGCTTGTATTATAAATGGCATTTCCACGATGACCGAATGAAAATAAATGTTGTCCATCAGACATAAGGGTGCGATACTGAGGCAGTTGACCCTCTCCCTTCACCTCCTCCCATGGTTCTTCAATCGATTGATTGGCTCTGCAAATTAACTTACGATAGATCGGACGATCTTCAAAACAAGAGATAATATACAAATACTTGCCAGCAACAGTAATAGAACATTTGTGATAGGGTTGGGGTAGACCAATCAAATTCTTAATGACACCAGTCTTTGTATCGAGCACAACTACTGATCTTGAATGATCCCTACCCCCCGCTATGAAAACATATCGGTTTTCATGTGTACAAATATCAGCATTAACTCTAACAAACGCTTTGTCATCGCTGAGAATTCTCCAGGAATGATGATCTTGATTCATATCTAAGTCCCCTACTCTATACGAATTGATGTGTCTTAACCAAGCAGGTTATCTAGACCACCACTATGTTCTTTAATAAATAGTTGACAATTCAAAAAGTGTTACCATGAGAATGCCTTCTTGACGAATTTATCCGAAGTAAAGCACAAGAAAAAAGTCCTTTCTGAATGAATGTGAGCTTTGACACGAGTTAGACGTCGGCTACATTGTACATTTTCTCCAGTATGCTCGTATACGACGGTCAATCACATTGACAACAAAAGGTTCTCGACTTTAAAATATTCGTATTTTTCCCTTACACCGAAAAAATGGTATTGGCATTGTACTAACTACCCATAAAAGAGTCGTTCAAGTAAAATCTTTTCAATTTTTCTAGTAAATAATTGATTATTCTCTTTATTAATTATTGATTTGTGCTAAAAGTGCAAGGTAGCAAGAGCAGGTAAAAATCGTATTTGTTCGTTATGCTTGAGAGAGAATGTTGATGAATTCCTCCTCAACAACTTTCCATTGACTTCCCAATGCCTCAGAATGTTCGCAAATCTCCATCCCCTTGGTCATAAGGGCATGCATAATTTCAGCGCGGGCTCTAGAATCCAACATTTTCTTTAAGCTATTTTTGTTTGAAAACTGAAACTTGGAGAGATCCATTACCGTCTTAAGAGAAGCAATGAGCTTATTTCCAACATATAATAATGCCAGACTATCTTTCGAGAAATCGTCAACGATTGCAATAATATATGAAATGATAACGTAAAGAAGACGATCTTCGCCCTTTTTTACACCAGCAGGATGGACAAATAAATTGGAAAAAAGAGCTGGAAGTATTTCTAATAGTTGCATGGGTGTAAAGATATATTTCCCTTTGGCAATAGACTCAAAATTCATCAACGTCGAAAGATCAGTATAATTTCCTGAATGCCCCATAGGTGCTCTTTTGTATTCAAGACATCGAGAAAGTAGATCGCGACCCTTAGGCAAAGTCAGAAGCATACCTAAATTAACAAAATTCTCAAGCTCATTTGTCTCCTTTTCCTCTTCTTCACTATTCGTAGACTCTTTTTCTAATATCATTTGCGCCAATAATTTAAAATCCTCTTTTAACCAGAAGGAATATCCCTGATCCACCAACTTTCTAGCTTTCCAAATCATAGCACGGGAAGTCTCTTGGTCCTCCTCTGATTCATTCTCTTCCCCCATGACATTCTTCTTCTCCCCTCCATCATTACTATTTTGATGTTTCGCATCCATGTTCTCATTTGTGACATCATCTGGTGAGGATAGGTCCAAAAGAGCACGAGGGCGATGAACATTGGATTTTACTACATGGCCTAATACTTGTGACTTATCTTTCCACTCTTTTGCACGTGTTTCGACTTTTTCTCGAAAAAGTGCTTCCAGTACTCGAGCTTTTTCAGGTGTTAATTTTGTTTCCTTATTTTTCTTGCCCTTTTTATTTTTCTTGGTCTTATCCTCTTTCTCTGTGGAGGGCGCAGAGTTAGATTCTTCTTTTCCTTCTTGCCCCATGGGCATTGTACCCATATTTCCCATCGCCATACCAAATCCAACTGTCATATTCATGCCCATATTCATATTCTGCATCATTAAACGAAGCTTCCGTCCTCGTTCCAAAAAGTAATAATCTTCTTGGGGATCAGTATGTAGAACGTGCAAAGGGCGGAGAATAGAATGAATGACATACGATAAATCACGAGAGGTCATAAGGGATGATGCAACCTGGGAGGCAGGAACAGGAGGTGAAGTGGGATGAGGGTGATGAAAGTAGAACCTGTCGGGTTGTGGCGGAGGCACTGATTGTAATGGGATAGGAGCATGAAGAAAAGGGGGAGGACCTGTAGCGTTCATGTGTGGAACTTGCATTGACATTTGTTGGTTCGGAAGTGGATGTGGAATAATGGGTCCCCCGGTGGAGAAACCAACAGGATGAGGAGGTGGCATGGGGAGAGATGGGGGCGGTCCTACTTTGACTAGAGGTAATGGTGGTTGCTGTTGAACGTGAGGTGGAACTTTGGCTTGAGGAGGTGGTGCAGAAACCAATGGTGCTGGTAATGATGTTGACACTTTAGATTGCAAAAAGGGGGGAAGCATAGCAGCTGGATTAGCAAGGGAGGGTGGTGGTGGCACACCAGATGGTACTGGCGGTTTCGTATTCCAAGAAACATTAGATGGAGGTGGAACTGATCGATTCACATTGCCTGGTGGCATCGGAGAGGGAGACATCAATCCTGAGGTTGGTTTCCTAGTATTAAATCCACCTAATCCAGGCGGGGCATTTACATTACTTGATGTTTGAATTGTTAAATCTTCTTCGTCATCCTCGAATAACACTCGATCCATTGCTTTACGCATTTCTTCTTCTTCTGAATCCTTTTCCTTTTTACGTTCTGCATCATTTCGCAGAAAATCGTCTACAGCGCTAGCATCAAAACCAAAACTAGCCCCAGACCAGGGAGTAGTTGCAGATGAGGCTGTTGCTACAGGGTTTGTGGAAGAAGTTGGTAGTTGATTAGATAAAGATGATTGTACAAGATGTGGTGGAGGAGCCAGTATATTCGATTGTTGTTGATGTGAAACAATTAACGCTGCGCCTGAATTGAGTGTAGGTGGAGCTTGCTGAACCATTTGAAGACCTGGAGGTGGCAGAGCCATTCCCCCGATTCTTCCCATTCCCTGGTTACCAACACCTAAAGTTAAATTAGTTTGAGTCGGTGCTGCATGATAATTAGCGTTATTGATATTGGTGTTAAGATTGGAGTTTGGTGGCATGGAGGCGTCAAGCTCAGCTTCTAAGGATGATAAAATGTCTTCAGATGTTGTAGCAGAGCTGGTACCTAAAATGTCACGCATCAAAGATCCCCCAAGGCTGACATAGTAACAAAATTTGCCATTTTAAAATGTCAGCAAGATTTTCTGGTATCATTCAAGGAAAACACCAACAAGGCGTGAAGGAATGAGATCATATTGAAAAACGCACCTTGCGAAAATGTCATCTGCATCGGTGGCCATAGTGACAAGGGAACCGCGCTTTGATGGCTTTAGTGTGGGGCTATGTGCACAGGATACAGAAGTTACTGAATCGGATCTTTGTATTTTCTGGATAGCTTTCAATTGGTTGTTGATGGTTCAATTTCAACAAGTGAACAATAACACTAGTTTTGTACCCCCACAAAAGCAACTTCGTTCGTCTGTAGGATTATTTTATGTAGGATGAAGACAAACGAATCTCTCGCACGTTATCCGGAGTACGGCAGATGAAGACTTTCGTATGGTACCATACAGTATGAATCCATATGACATATTTCACATTAATAGAAAGGAAAAGACTCAAAAAGAGTCAATTTTTATAATATCGCTAAATATTTCGAAATGAAAACAATAATTCCTATATATTTGTCTAAATCTTAGGCACATATTACTAAATCAACCGTTGCAGTTGAAAATTGATAGGAAACATATTCTCTAGAAAAAAATAGATACGCACAAGTTTACTTCAAAGAATCTCTTAAAAATAAGTTTATTCTCAACATTCATTCATTTTTATTTTTTCTTAGATTTTCAAATATATTTTCATCAAAATCCGGTATTATGGTCATTATTTGCGCTATTTGTGATACCGATGTTCTTCGGTGATGATTTTGTTGAAATTGACTTCAAAATACAAATTTCAACTAAAAATAAAAGTAAAAAGTTGTGAGAGAAGATCTGCAATCAGAAAATTAAATGTTTCTCTCATGTTTGTACAAGAATTTTACACTTATGGGTTTATTCAACTTCAACGAGACTACTCTAGGAGAAAATTTGTATTTGTTAATATTTCTATGAATGCTATATTGTAATCAGCAGCTTGTACAATACTAATTATAAGTCATTAAATTCATTATGCTATAGAGGCGTAACCACTTTCACATTAGTTTTAATTGTTTCAAATCGAGCTTTTCACTGATCATTGCTTGAAAGTTCGTTAAATTACGTAGCTGCTAGACATCTTTTTACAGCTCTTCATGATAGATAATCTTTACTCTCATGACATAGAGTTCAAGATGCCATGAAATAAATGGATGATATAAGGTATACACGGTTCACATTAAGACAACACGTTCTGATCAATAACAAATTGTCTTCGGTTTGTGAGAGAGGACTTGCTCGGAATAGATGTTTCACTTGTTTGCCTGAGACTGGCTCACTTCTGTTGTGATCCTCTAGAGAATAGTCCTGAAAAGAATAAACCAGTTCCTCGTCGATCCGTCTTGTTTGCTGCATTTCTTCCTGAGACGCCTCCGCCTTGAGACATAGCGGCATTGGTCTTGGCGCTCGCAAGAATTGCACCAGAAAATTGCAAATCGTCTTCAGAAGGAGTCCTAATACCAGAAAAATCGTAATTTAAATTTGCAGCTTCGACAAGCTCAGCAGCCTGTTCTGGAAGAAGAAATAATGCATTTGTTCTTGACGGCGAAGCAGGATTTATGTGAAGTGCATTACGATAACTTCCTGTTTGTTTGTTTGTGTACAGTCCTTGTGAAGATGATAATGCATTTACTGAAGAATTTTCCTGATTATAAATAACAGCTTCTGTAATAAGACAAGCTGCAACAAAGTTCCTTAAAATAGATTTCATAGTTTCGCTTTGAAATTCCGTTTCAGTAGTTGTGGTCACAAGATATATGAGAGCAAAGTTTGTATTCTTTAAAAAGAATATTTATCGAAAGGAA
>Ga0209092_10000759_pt1 | contig 32365 bp, 49 predicted proteins | sample FraStrMetagenome_FD_187446 | JGI IMG/M metagenome (GOLD analysis project Ga0209092, IMG submission 187446) | Marine eukaryotic phytoplankton communities from Arctic Ocean - Fram Strait ARC3M Metagenome (SPAdes) (version 2) | ecosystem: Environmental > Aquatic > Marine > Oceanic | place: Fram...
GCTCGGTTTTATGAGTATCTTTCGATGGCTCAATATCTTTAGCTTCAATTGTAGGGGTTAACTCATTGCTCCCCTCTAAAACTGCGCTTATCTCAATTAGTTTAGCTTCTTTTACTGCCCAAAAATAACCACTTTCAATGGCTTTTTCTTTGTTGCCTATGTCGTTAATATACTCGTTCCAAACCTTATATTCTTCAACCTCTTCAGCATCGTTAACTGCTAAGTCTATTTTAACGTAATACATACCTACTGAGTGCTGGTCAACATCACCCTCTTTGTATTGCATAAACATCATTGGGTTATAATCCTTTAGAATGTTTGTGTCCATAGCAACCACAGTTGTAGTACCTAACTTATTAACCCCTAAATCTGTCCATAGAACGTCTTTCTCGTAAACCTTAGTGGCTTTACCTATCTGCGCTCCTCTTTGTTGTATATGGTCGTGTAAATGCCAAATTTTAGATTGTCTTTCGTCAATAGACTTTTTAAATGTGTTCTTAACGTGAACATCGTTGTGTGAGTCTAACCAATTGTAAGTATTACCGATAATTGTACGCTTTAAAATAGTATCAGTATCACCATCAGTAGACGTAGTTAACGCTTTGTTTATTGTGTTAACTGAATTATCAACTAACATTGAAGCATCACAACTTTTAAATTGAGCCTTTTTAAACTCAATATGTTCTGCTTTGTTCGCTATAAGTTCTTTAATAAAGTCGTTCATTTGGTTATGATTTGTTTGTCTTTAAGTTGCTTTAGCTTTTGCTCCTTAATTTTCTTAATCTGCTGGGTTGTTAGTTTCTTTTCCATTGTCTAATATTAACGTGTCGTTATTTATGCTTTCAAGATATCCTAACGCTCTTAATTCGTCAACTGTCATACTGTTAACAAATAACTGAGCCACGTTGTTAGGCATTGAGTTTATAGCTTGTAGCACTTTATTTGTACTTGCTTTAAGTTCCTCAATGCTTGTAATGTCAATTGTAATTTTTTCATCACTACCTAAACGCTCATTTAAGAACATTGTAGTTGATTTAAGAACTTTTTTAGCTAAAGGTATATAAACATCTATGTTAGCAGTTTTTCGTGCTTCTGATACGTTGTTAAACGTGCTTTTTTCGTTGTCGTTAAATAATACGCTTGGCATACCATAAGCTGAACAAAGTAAACGTAATGAAGACATAATACCCTCCAATAGTTTTAAGTCAGTTGGTGACATACCAGTTTGAATGTAATTCAAATCTGTGTTGCTTATCTTAATCTTATTGAATTTATCAGCACCACCACTTTCAATGTCAAATTGATTTTGTAGAATATCTCTATCCTTTTTAAGCATAGGTGTATCTGACTTGTTGGTTAATATGCCTATAATGCCTCTATTCTTAAATATAGATGCTTCTGCTTTAAATTTTTCGCTTGAAGACTGAACAACTACCCACAACGCTTGTAATGGAGATAACCCTAACTTTATTTCACTATCACTTATGTTAACTGAATTATTCGTTTTAATGTGGTTAATCTCTTCAATTGGTATGTTGTGTTTCTTATTGAATGAATCGGTGTATAGATAGCTTAAAAGAGTACCATTCTTACTTATAACCAACTCTATTTGGCTACTTGGGATAACTACTATTTCAGCACCAGCACCAACACCTTTAATACACCATTGATAGCAGTTACCAGTAGTTAGTAAATTAACATAGCAATCGGATAAGAAATCTATTTCGCTTTGGTTAGTGTTAGGGTTTTCTAACAATTGTTGTACTACACCAATAGAATCTAATTTTTCACCATCAGTATCTACGCTTATTAAGTCAATAGATGCAGTTGTACTTGCTATCTTATTAACTACCATATAGACTAACGGATTCTCACCATAAGCATTTAGATAGCGTAGCTGGTCAGCTTTACCACCAAAGATGCCACCAAAGTAATTATTTAAAACTTGGAATGTGCTATTACCTACAATTGGAGTAGGCGCACCATTTATGTAAGATTTTCCAGTAAGTAAAGATTTGAACGCTTGAAAACGATTAGCCATTAAGATAATTTTTAACAAAGATACAAAAATAAACGATTAGTTTTTAATCATTGATTGATTAGTTTTTAATCATTGATTTTTAAGCATAAAAAAAGACCAGTTAACTTAATAACTGGTCTTAGATTGTTGTTTATATAGGGGGAATCTCACCCCCTCTTTTTTATTTGTAAAGAGCAATTGCCTTTGGTAATTTTAACCCAAGTTTTACAGCTTGAATTAATCCTTTTTCCTCGTCTGTTAATTGTGGTTTTTGCCACCCTAAACCTAAACACATTCTTTGTATTTTATTATGCGATTTTTGTCTATTTCTTGAGCTTGTAAAATTTAATACTTTTTTACCATTAACTAATAAGTAGTTATTTTCTATTTCTGTTCTTTCAAATGCAAAGCCTAAAACATCACTTTCTTTTAGGTTTAAAGTTCTAATTTCTTTTGCAGTAATTGTGTTTGTTAAAGTTGTCATAATAATTTTTTTTAGTTGTTTGCCCTATCGACACTTCAAATATACGGACTCACTTTGGACTGACCAAATAAATATATACTTTTTTTTCAACTAATTTTAGTTTTGTAGGTTTTATAAGGGTTACAGAGCCATATTTTTTTTACTTTTTTTTAGTATTATTTATTAAAAGTGTTGTTTATGGTGTTTATTAAAGGTATTTATTAAGGGTTAACTTTATAGATATGTATAGATAACATACCTAATAGCATCTAAAGCATCATCCCACTCTTTAACTGGTACGTCTAATATAGTGTCAGTCTTGCTATCTACTTTCCACTTATAGTTGTTTAGTTCCTTTTGAATGTTAACACTATCTTCGTGTACTATGAGGTTGTACTTTTGCATTTTCCTTATCCCAGTCAATACAGAACCACTTGGTTTACGCACATTGAAAGCTGGTATTTCATCCATCTGTAAAGTGTTCGTTGACTTTTGTTCTGCACTATCACAGATGACATAGTTCTCTTGCCCTACTATCTCAAAGTCTTCTTTAATGCGTGGGGTTAATTGTAGGCTTAAATCTTTAATGCCTGACTCGTAAACAACTTCTTTTAGATAAAGGTTGTTACCATTAGCCTTAACCCTTATACACGCTAAAGGGTGATTAATACCCCAATCAACTCCATAAAAAACGTGGTCGTAGTCTTGAATCTCATCTTTGTAAGTTGACCAATCAGGGTAGATTATCTCTTTACCCTTAAATACTAACCCCTTACCATAGATAGACCACATACGCTCATCAGCAGTACCACTTGCTATGTTTATAGCATTGGGTTCATAACCCTCAATCTCTTTAACTATTGAAGCTGGTAAGAATGGGTTATCCTGAAACGTGCTTCTATACGTCTTTACATCTTCACGCTCTTCTAATTTATACACCCAGCTTTGAGGTGCTGATGGGTTACAGTCTAAGATAAAACCCTCTTCACACCTTTGATTTAATTGTCTAAATGTATGTACATATGTGCTTACTGCTTCGTTTATGTAGAATAAGTCATTCCGTAACCCATACACCCTCATAGGGTCATCTAATAAGCCTATAAACGTAATACTGTTGCCGTTAAGTGTGGCAGTCATATCACTTTTATTAATTTTAACATTGGGTGCTAAAGCTGGGAAACCAAACCCATAGCAAAGATTAGTAAAGTCTTTTAATGTTGTACGCTTTAAGTTTACTAAGGTATCTCTGCAAATAACAATATCTTTACCAGTATTTTTAAGACAATAAACAATTAACCATTGGATGGCTGATATGGTCTTAGATGACCTTGTACCACCTATTAAAACAATACCTCTATTGTTATAGATGTTTTCTTCTATAAATTGGTAGTTGCTGGTTACTTCAATGTCTAATTTAGCCACTTTTATAAGTGTTTGATTTTCAGATAGTGAGTCTTAATCTTCCAGTAGGTTAGTACTATCTTTTTTAGTGGTAATTACATTTACATTTAACTCTGTTATTTTCTCTTCCATTTTTATTTCTTGCTTATCTGTTAAGCCGTTAAGTCGCTGAGTAATAGAAGCGTTGTACTGACCAACTGAGCCACCCTCTATTTGGTCGTTACGAATTTCATCTAATATACGCATACAGATTGACCGATACGCTTCGTATGAATTGTCTGTATTACTAAAATAGTTGTGTATAGTAAACCCTACCTTGTAGCAATATGCTCTAAACCCTGACATTGTTATTGGTCTTTCTAATAACTCGTAGTCGCTTCTACCCTCTTTACCTACAAAGGTGTGTTTTTTTCGTGGGTTGTCCTTTACATCTTTACGATACGCCTCAAACAACTCTAAAAGTTTCTCAGGGGTCTTTATGTATTTCTGCTTAGACATTATCTTTTCTTTTTAATCGTTTTTTCTTTCGCCCAGCCGTTCTTATAGCTTTCTGCTCTTATCTCTTGCATTGCTAAGTAAAGCATATTTTTAGCCTCTTCAATGGTTAGAATGTCGTTTTTAAAGTCAGCTAACACACTTTTAATATCCTGACAGTTTTCTATCCTTCTATCTTTGCGCTTCATTAGTTCTGCATACTTCATTTTTTTATTTTAAAGTAGTGAGTAAATAGTATAGCTTAATCCTACTATGGTAAACCTAATTAATATCGGTGTTAGTTCTTTGGCAGTCATTACTCTGCTCTCTAAAGGCTTTATTTCTAAGTGTGGTAAGAAAGCTATAATAAATCTGTCTAAGTAGCTTATAGTTAATTGTAGTACCATTAGAAGCGTTCCAAAAGCTATCTGTGAAATGTATTTTAATTTTTTCATCTTTATTATTTTTGGTAAGATACTAATTATTTTTCATTTATGTTTAATGGTCTTTCTATCCTATACTCTAAACTCTCCCTATTAATAGTTAATTCTGAACCTTGTAGCGTGTTTATATAGAGCAATCCATCTATTGCATCTAAACACTTAGAATCATAGACAAAATGCTTTATAAACAGTTCGTTTTTCACTTTATATTCAATAACAAACATCGGGTCATTACTCATTATTTTACTTTTAAAACAAAACCCCCACCGATTAGAGCGAGGGTTTTTTATGGTTAGGTATTAGAATGGTAAGTCGCTTTCTTGCTCTTTAGGAATAGGTGTAGGTTCTTGTGTTGGTATTCCCCCCACTTGGTCGCACCTCCAATGGCTTAAAGAGTTGTAGATTCTGCCGTTGTACTCTTTACCCCTAATAGTAAACTCAACTTCTACATTATCCCCTACCTTATTAAATTCAATAAATTTATCTACAAAATCGGCATAGTCTGCTCCTTTGTAAATGTTAAAACTAAATGGAGTAACATATCCATTCTGGCTTGTTTCCTCTACTACATAATCAAGCACTACTGCGCCATTGTCAAGTAGTTTTTTCTCTCCTATCTTCGTGATAGTTCCTTTTACTTTGTAATTCATTTGTTTACTTTTTATCGGTTATTTTGCTAATATAAGCATTTTATTTTAATTATAATTGAAACGTGTTTTAGCTTTGTGTTAGGCTTAATTAAAACAAACTCTGTTGCATATTAATTTCGCTTTCCGTTTCACTTCTTTTATCTAAGTCATTTATTCCGCACATACCATTACAATCAAATAATGGTTTAGGCTCTCTACCTTTCATCATACTAATATCTTTCATTTGTGGGTAGTCTTTATGTGGTTTTAGAAACACTAACCCACCGCCTTTACTTTGGTCTTTTAGCATTGTTATTGGCTTACCTTTAACATCTGTTAATTCGTGTTCCATTTTTGCCATTGCATCAAATTTTTCAGGGAAATCTCTCCCCATTTTTTGCCAATAGCCTATTCCACCTTGCACACACCCAGTCTTAAAACAATTATTATTTAAAAATCCTAATTGATACATATTAGGCACTTTAATATTTTCATCTTGTACAATCTTAATACAATCCTTTTTATTTAATCCGTGCATCATTAAAGGAAATAAAGGTTTTGTTTGTGGGTGGTTTAAAACCATTCCTTTTGCTCTTTTGTATTCATCTAATTCAAAGCCGAATATTTGATGTTTCCATTCGTTTGTTTTCTCCCAAGTTTCACGCACTTGCCTTTTCATTTCAGAACTACAAACAGCACCCTTAGCATTATTTAATGCTTTATATCTTCGCCATACCGCTTGTACGCTTTCGTGCTTCGTACTGCTTATTGTTTCAATCTCTATACCATACCAATCGGCACAGTCTTTCATAAATCGGTAAGTATCATCATCTTCATTATGTGTATCAATAAAAATAACTCTTACATTTTCTTTACCATACAAATCAATTCCAATTTTACAAGCTACTGCACTTGTAATTCCTCCACTCCACCATCCTATAATTTTGTCCATTTTATTAAATTTTATAATTAATAACTAAGCCTAAAACTGGTTATAGTGCATTGGCAAAAAAGCCAACGACACCATACCCTAAACTTTATAAACTTTTATAATATTCTTTAGCTAGATTTACCTTCTCTTTTATCTTAGCTACATCCTCTCCTTCAAGAGTAACCTTAAAAGACTTAACTCTCTCCCATACTGGGATTTCTGAGATATCAAAGTATTTTCTAACCTCATTCTCTACAGCCTTAGATACTTCTCCACCTTCGCCACGCTTCCAGCTTACTCTTCTCATCTCATCTAGTATTAAGACTTCTGGTGTAGGTACAAGACAATAAGATAGATAAGACTCGTGAATATTAGTTAGCCACATATAAGCCTTCAATTGCCATTCATAATTCTTATTGCTTAGTTTCTCATCAAAGAACGGGAATGTAGCAGCTGACCAACTAGATTTAACATCTATAACACAAGTATCTGTTATAACATCTGGAGTACCTTTTACGTAATCGTTCTCAAAATACTCATCGTTCTTATACAGACCTTCTTTATCTAGCATAGTTTCAACTAACTGAATAGATAAGTCTTCCACATCGTTTCCCTTCGTTAGATACTTGCTATTAATCTCTTGTTTGATTCCGTAGTTATCCTCTAACCATAGCTCTTTAATGTATGTCTTAGCTCCAGTAGATAGCTCTGGTTTAGCATCTCTCTTTAGTAATAAAACATCTCTTAGTTCCGCTTGTTTCTCTGTCAGCTTTATCTTAGACAACAACCCCTCTAAAGTGAGGAGCTGTTTATCTGATATCTTATTCTTTGCATCGTCTGACATTATTTTACCCAACTGTGATGCTCTTATCTTTAGTTCTGACATCTTATAATAGTTTTAATGCTGCTTTCTGTACCTCGCTCAATTCAAACCCATCTAACATCTTTAAAAATGCTTCTTTAGTCAGCTTATCATTGGCTACCTTTTCAACTCCATTTTCAAATCTATCATTAGAAATAGCTGGTTTTTTCTTTGGCTTTTGTTCTACTGATTTTTTACTTTCATTGCCATCATCATCTACTGCTTGTAATGATAATAAACTCTGTAATGACCCTCTTCTGAAATACGTTATTGAAGCAATAATTTTCTGTGGGTCTGTAATAATTGGTAATGTTAAACAACTTTCTACCATATCACCACTCTCAATGTCAATAATTTGAGTTACTACTTTACCATCAATTACTGGTTGCAATAGAATTAAATCATACTTTAATAACGTAGGCTCAACTGCTTCAATTAAGCTATTCAAATCTGCGTATTTAGACTTAAAGAATGGGTTATTACTTCCCTTTGTTACCTTTCCTATTTCTAACTTTGCTTTATGCAATTTGAAATAAATGCTTTGCTTTCTGTCTTGTAAAATTGACTCAAATGTTTCTTCTTTTTTCATAATTCTATTTTTTATTAAATTGTTTTAAATCGGCTTCAATCTCTTTGGCTATTATGTCTACTGCATAATTAACGGCAGTTGTGTTATTTGATTTTAATCCCAGCACTTTCATTTGTTTTTTAATAATGTTTAAGTGCTTCTGAGTTGGTGCGTATAAACGCAGTTTTTTGTCTTCCATTTTTACTTTGTTTTTATTTATAATTATTGAAATCCTAAATTCATCTCCTTTTCTTCTTCTGACATTTCTTCTATCTGCTCTTCTGTAAATCCGTTACACAAAAGCAATGTTTCGTAATACTCTTCTTTACTCATAGTTCTTAAATAAGGGGGAATTTCACCCCCTTTGTTTTATGCAAATATTTCGCTTGGCTCGTAAACTGCTCCCGACTCACAAACAACAAACACATATCTCTTTACTTCATTGTAAGTATTTATAATTGTGTTTTTGTAGTGGTGGTAAACATTCACTTCTTTCTCCTCTCTTTCAATAGAAATGTGAGAGACTACTTCATTAATTACTAATCCATCGCAATGTGTTATTTGTAGTTTATCTCCTTTATTCATCTTATTTGCTAACTCTATTTTTTTTGATGTTGTCATAATAATTAATTTAGTTGTTGTTGTTATCTGAGACCAAATATATATATACTTATTCGGTTAAACTAATTTTTATATACTTTTTTTCAATTATTTTAAAAGTTTTTTGTACTTCTCAGCAATAGCAAGGAGTTCAGAGCGTAAATATTTTTTAGTTATATGCCTATTTTCTTCTAAATACTCTACTCTTTCTATCCCTATCTTCTTAATTAAGTTAATCCGATATTCGATAATATTGCCGTGCATATGGTTGTTGCAACTTTCACATTGTAAGTGTAAATTATCTTCGTTGAATGTAAGAAATTTGCTTTTATTTCTTGGTATATAATGACCAGCGTTTACTTTTTTAGGGTTAGGGTTTTGGCAACTAATACAAGGTTGCCCATAATCACGCTTTCTTATCCAACAATTAAACACTATTTGGGTAGACTTCATTAAAGGTTGTATAGTTTCATCTTTCTTTTTTTTTGCTTTAGTTTCTTTTTTAACTCTCTTGAACATCTGAGCCTTTAGAAACTCAAAGTACAAGTCATTGCACTCATCTTTTGTGCAGTATTTACGATTAAATTGTCTTGGCTCGAAAACGTCTTTACAGTTCTTACACCTCATATAATAAGTCTTTTAATGGTAATAAAATACCTTTTGAGGTGTTACTATCCCCACCTTTTTTATCCCTATTTGTCCCTATGTACTTTCTACAAATATTTTTTAGTTCTTTTGTTTCGATTAAAAACATACGACTATCAGTTATAAAAAAACAATAGTAGTCAGCCTCACTTTTTGCTATCCCACTTGGCTTATTTCTGCTTTCATATTCAATGTAAATATTACCAGTCTTAAAGGCTTGTAAATCTCTTTTAACTTCAATAGTTTTACCCTCTAAAAGTTCTGATAATATTTGTTCAGCTACCTGACCTACTCGTAAATCATATCTAAAGTCATTGTTAAAATTCATATTAAAACTGATTTGTTAAATACCTCTCTAAACCAGCTAATGCCCTCCACGCAACTTTTGCTAAATGTAACACCCCATCTTCGTCAATAGGCTTGTTATTATGGTCAATTAAATGCCTTAATAACGCATCATATTCGTCTTTGCTTTTGCTTTTATCCCAATGCAAAGGCTTATCTTTGTGGTGCTGGTCGTTGCCTATCTTAGATACTTTAGCAACCTCTTTTAAAGCGTTAGGAAAGTATTTTAATACACCGCTATAAATAGGGATAGTCTTTCTGTTTTCTTTCATAACATTATTTTTTTCATTTTTTTAATGCTTAACCTACCCTCATTTTCATTCCAAGCGTACTCTGCCAACTTCATACTTTTTAAGTCAGATTCGTAAAACTTCAATAGGAGCGTTTTAAGACACTTTCTCGCAGTAAGTGGTAGCAATATACTCCCAAACCGATTGCGTACCTTAAAATGGCTCTTATGTACCTCTAAATAGCTTATAGATAGTTCGTAACTGAACACCTCGTAATGTTTGTCTGAAATTTTGTTAAAAGTTATCATTGTGTTTTAGTTTAGTTTGTTTTTCAATTAATGGCTCTGCTTCGTATCTAAATCCGTTCTTAAATTCGTAGTACTGCCCAGTTTTAACATCATAGCTTAATGACGTTGCACCCCTTATTCCAACTATCTTTGGCTTTGCTTTGGCTATAATTATTGAAGATGAGTTACTATGAAAGTCCCTATCCACAATTATAATGCTTTTACCATTATTTCCCCATTCAGAGCCACCCTTTAAGCTATGTATGTCAGGTGCTATTGTTTTACCCTCTTTATCTTTACGTGCTTTTGTTGGGTGTATAACTGTGTGAAAGTGCATCTTTGAGCGTTCAGCTAATTCATTTCTAAAACTCAATGTGTCTTCGAGCCATTTGTCTTCCCTTGCAAAACCCTCTACATCGTGGCGCATATAATTCCAGCTATCAATAACTGCCGAAAATACACCTAACTCTTTTTTGTTATCTACTGAAAATTGCCAAAACTCTTTTGGTGTTAATGCCTTTGAATTGGTTTTTTGTTTAGGGTCTAAAATTTTAAAGTATTCCATTACTATTGGTAGATAATGTGCTATTTCGCTTTCACTTACCCTATCCTCAATTAACACCCTTTCGCCTAAATCATTGTAGTAAAATTCGTCAAATTGCTTACCACTTAACTTATGAATAAGCTGACCTACAACCTCCTCAATAGTACCAGCATCGGGCATATGTATTAAATGCTTATGTCGATAATATCGGGAACAATTTTTAAGTAAATCTAACAAAAGTTCAGTTTTTCCACTTCCAGCATATCCAGTCCAATCAGTACACCCACCCTCTTTAATTGAGTAGTGTTTAGCTAATGACTTATAACCAACAAAGTACGTTTTACCCCCACCATTCAAGTAAAAATCCATTAACCTATCTTTAATTTCCCCCTCTTTTACAATGTCCATTACTGTTGTGTTTTAATAATTTCTAATTTTTTTTGCCCTAATTCCCATTGCTCTAAGTCTGTCAACTCTTTAGCTTGTTGTTTAATCGGATATTGTTTTTTAAGCCAAATATTTGCAGTTAAATACAAGCTGGTGTATTTACTATTTTTTGCAAAATTTTCAATTGAATCTAAAATCTCATCAATTTGAATATCTGACCAATATACTCTTAATTTTTTAAACTCTTTTTTGCTTATAGTCAAATGCTTAAATGCTCTGTATATATCTTTATCTTTTACAGTAACATTACCATTAACTGTTACTGTAACTGTATCAGGTTTTTTAGGTTCGGTTAGGTTATTTTTTAACCCAGTAGGTTTTTTAGGTTTTTTTTGTAGTGGTGGTCTACCTCCCAGCTTACCATTTGCTCTACTTTTACTCGCCCTATCCTCCCACTTTTTTAAATCTCGCTTCAAATTTTGCTTAACAGATTCAAATGCAATGTCAATAATTAGGTTGTCAGTTTTCGGGTTTTGGTCATTAATATACCTTAAATAATGCTTAAAAAATTGACCAGCAGTTTCGTTATCCATTTTTTCTACTGTGTGAATAATGTCGCAATAAAGTAACACCGATTTTTTGTTTTCTGCCATAATAATAATAAAAAAAAGAGTCATTAAAATTGGTGCGTGAGATAACCAAAATTAACGACTCTTGTTAAAAAATTTCTTGAAGTTCTCACGCTTCTGACTGCAAATATAGTTAATATTTTAGTTCTAAAAAAGTTTTAATGTAGCTAATGTTATCCCTATAAACCTTATCCCCAGTAATAGTTAGATTTTGATGGCACTTTATACCATAAATAACTGTTGCGTGGTCACGATTAAACATCTGACCGATTTTAGTTAGTGGTAGCTTCGTGTTTTGCTTTAAAAACCACATTAAGTAATACCTTTGGTGTACTAAATACTGCTTTCGGCTTACCTTTTTAAAGTCTTCTAAATCTATTACCTCAGCAATTCGAGGAATCCAATTTGTTTGGCGTTTATACTCTGCGTATGTCATTGTTTTAATATCCTTTGCTTCCATTATATTTTTACATTTATTTTGTTTACTAATTCATCTATCTCTACTACTATTGAGTTAAAATAGTCTTGCTCTTCTTTATCCATTGACCTGCCTATAATATTTAATTTCGATTCGATTGTTTTCAGGTAGTTATTTGTCTTTTGTTTTAACTCTTGTTTAAAAATTACAGCTTCTGAAAGTTCATCAATGGAGTGTATCAGGCTTTGAAGTTGGATAAATATTTTTAAAGTTGTTTTAATGTCTTGCATACTTTTAATTGTTTTATAGATTTTGGTTTTAGTTGTTCTCTTATGTTTTCTGCAATCTCGTTAAATGTACTTGGCTTAACGTGTACTGTGCTTTTAACTCTTGGTATATACACATTATCAAATCCATTTACCTGATGTGTATTAAACGCTCTTTCGATTTCTAAATTTGTGTTCATAATTTTAGTTTTTTTTTGTAAATATATATAATTATTGTTAACAACTACTTAATATCTACGTTTATTTTTGTACGCTCAATTTTATCACGCATCCAATACTCATCGCAAATAGTTTGATTATTTTCATCAAGTCCTTTGCTCGGTTCTTTTGTGAAATAGCTTTGTCGATACTCATTGTCAACCGCTAAAAATCGGTAGCAAGTGTATTTCATCGTACAATTAACCCCCTTACATTTTGTTATATCCGCCATATCTTATTTCTTTAGTTTGTTAACTCTACTATCAATGTCTTTAAGTGCAGTCGCTAATGCTATTGAGCATCTGACTTCTCCCTTATAATACACTATTTTTTCCTTTAACTCTTCCAGCTCTTCTACTACTCTTTGATTTACATAGTCTTTTGTTAGCTTTTCAGCTTCCTTATTAATTGTATCTCGCTCTTTTACACTACAATCTCGGTCTTCCAACGCTCCAAAATCCATAATCTTTTTTATAAAATCTTTTTCTTCCATCTCTATTGTTTTAGTTTAAAATTATAACAGTTGCTAAAAAACATTGAAACGTGTTTTAGCTTTGTGTTAGGGTGCATTAACGTCCGTGATTATTTGATTGTAATTGTGCTTTGGTTAATTGCTTATTTGCTTTCTTCATTATATCCGAACCGTAAACTCCTCTTTGTTTTAATTGATAGCCATTTTCATTAAGGAATCTATAATATTCGTATTTATTTGCAGATGGTTTTTCAATCCTATAATCTTCGGTTATCTTTAATTCAATAAGTATATCTTCAATATAATTTATCGATGTTAGTTTATAATAAGGAGCAATTAAAACAAGGGGTTTTCTAAGGTCTAATAATTCTTGCACAGTATAGTCTTTCCATTTTCCAAAGCCTAACTTCGATTTTCTGGTTAATGTTCTAAGTGTTGGTGTCATATCTATTTTATTACTTATTTACCTAATGTCTAAATTCAATCAATTTGCGATTATACATTGTCGCTATTTAATATTATTACTGCTATTACCAACCCTAAAATTAAAGCTACTAATACTTGTATTTTATCGAATGTATTCATAATTCACTTGCTTCAATTTCTGCCAATCTTTCAACTTGATATTCAATTTCATTTTTGAATTTTTGGCTTATGTTAAGACTGCTTAAAGATTCTCCCTCAACCCAAATACCCTCTATTTCATAATCAATATATTCTCCTCCGAATGGTGCATCACTTTCCTTTGAAAAAGAAACCTTAAAATCAATAGAATATTCTTTACCGCTTTCATCAATGAATGTTAACAATCTTTTATTGTCACTTGTTTCAATGTCTATTTCGTAGCCCTCTACTAACTCGTGAGATTTAACCATATATTTTGTACCAATAGCGTTTAGAACTGCTAAGTCATAGTTCTCATAAAAGCTCCCGTTAACTGAATAAATTGTCATAATAGTTTTTTTTAGTTTTAAAATTATGGGGGACTTGCACCCCCTTTGTTAGTTTTTAGTCTCTAATTATTAATAATATATCGTTACCATCTTTACCATCTGCTCTTAACTTAGCTTCTTCATCATCGTATGCTTTTATAAAGTTATACATAGCCATATCTAATTTAGTCTCTAAAGCCATATCATCAATACCTTCAAAGGCTAATTTTGCATCAATTAATAAATTTTTAATTTTCGAAAGTTGTTTTAAATTTGTCATAATCGTTTTTTTTAGTTGTTGTTGCATCGTTGCTACCCGACAAATATATATATACTTTTCCAATAAACAACACTTATTAACAAAAAAGATGCATTTATTTACAATTTAATTTGTAACTACTTGATAATCAGTAAAATTATTTTGCAAAAAAAACCTCATTAAATTAATAATAAGGCTTTTATTGGTTAAAAGGTGGGTTTTACGTGTTAACGTATATTATTAACCATTTTAAATTGTAAATAGTCCATATACGTTTTGTTGTTTACCTTAAATAGTGTACGGCATACATCTCTATCTGAGCATTGTAAATGGTGCTGAATAGTACCAGCTACTGTTGTATATTTGTACTTGTAGTGTGGTAGTTTTCCGCACTCAGGACACTCGAACTTTTCTCCCCCTTGTAATACTGCGTAGTTTATATTACGCTTAATGTAAGGTGCTAAACGCTGATACACTTGCTCTAATGTCTGCACATCTCCATCGCAGTAGTAATGCATATGTTCTAATGCTTCCTTTGATTTATTAAACACTATGTCTATCCACGTTTGAATACCTCCAGCATCTCGCTTTTGCTGAACATTAAAGTATTTAGCCACCTCGCTTAGTTTATTACTTGGTAATGTTAGGTACTTTTTACAAGCCTTTAAAGTGTCTATGGAGTTGTATGTATGCTTCATTTCTAAATTATGAAATACTGCCCTTGTTCTAATCCATTTAATATCGAATCTATCCCCATTGTGTGCTACTATCTCATCTGCTTGGTCTAACACCTTAATAAACTTTTTAACGAGTTGTTTATCGCATTGTTTTTTTAACCCCCAATCTAAATGATGCACCTCATCTTTACCCTCCCACTTCCAACTAACAGAGATAATTTGAGCGTATCTCATAATTTGGTGTGGCATAATTGTTTGATTCCATCCAGCTCTCCAAAAATGACCCTCGCAAAAACTGGTTTCAATATCATAAAATAGTCGCTTACGTTCCATAATTTTAAATTTGATTTTTCGTAATATACTAAAAAATCCCTCACTATAAAAGCAAGGGATTAAAACTAAAAAAATTATGAACACCTAACATTTGACTTTTAGGTGTCACAAATATAGTTAAATATTTCAATTATCTTCTAATTAAAAGAATAAAAAACATTCCACAAAGTAAGCCCATAATAAATAGAAAAACATACACTTGCCAACCCCCTCTCTTGTTCGTTTGTCTTGTTTTTACTCGCTCGTTTTTTGCTTCTGATTTTATTACCTTAATATCTTGCTTTGATTTTAAGCGTATCTGTTGCCTTGTTTTAGGGTTTTTGATGTACTTATACTTAAATTCTATTAAAGTGTCTGTAATCGTCTTAAAATAGGTGTAGTGAATGGTGTCGTTAATTGTATAAGGTATGCTATCTATGGATTCAATTCTTAAAGTATCTGTTACTGTTCTTTCTTTTAAGATAGTAGGGTCTTTTTTTATCGCCCTTTTTAAGTGAAAAGTAGAGCTACAACTTGAAATAAAAAACATAATAATTAAAAATCTCATTTATTTAATTTTAAAATGCCATTAAATATGGCTTGTGCTATTCTATCTTGCTCAGTCATTAACACATTACACTCACGCTCATTAGTCATAAATGCACACTCAATTAATACTGCTGGGCAATATGTTTTTTTTATTATGTAAAAGTTAGCTTCTTTTATTCCTCTATCTTTAAATTCAATCATTTCTTTAAGATACTCTGAATGAATGATTTTAGCTATTTTATCTGACTTCGTTTTTCCCTTAGAAGTAAATATTTCAAATCCGTTTGCCGATTCTTTTGTAAATCCGTTTGCGTGAATTGATATTAGTATAGCTTCTTTATTTTTAGAGTAGATTTTATTTACTCTTTTAACCCTTTCACTTAAACTAATATCTTCGTTTTCGGGAACTAAAATAGTGTTATTAATGTTGTTATTGTCGCATAGATTTTTAAGCCTTGAGGTTATCTCTCTATTAAATACCCCCTCAAATAATTGTGAGCCATTCGCCCAAATTGGTGAGCGTTTACCAGCAGTCAAATAAACACCATCAACTAAACCACTATGACCATTATCTAATATAATCATTTAAGGTGCTTTTTAACGTCTTTTGCTTTGATTATTATTGCTTTTATCTTATCAATAAAGCTACACCCTTTTACTGCTTTATAACTTTCATCAATGCTTTTTACTTCAATGCTTATAAGTGCTAATGCTATAAATTTAGTGCTTATCATATCCACCTCTACGGCTAACATCGTTAAATCATTTAAAATAAATACATCAGAAGCATATACAAGCATAATAGCACCTACATAGCTAACTAATTTCGGTACTAAACCAAAGCGTACTTTTTTAGAGGTTATATCTTCTTTTAGTTTGTCGGCTTTCCAAATTCCAGCAATGGTGTCTATAATGGTGCTTAACGCAACTAAAATAATTATGCCCGAAATAGGGGAAAAAAAGACTGTAATAACTTTTAAAAAAGTAGCTAAATAGTAGATAATTATGTCTTTCATTTTTTTCACTTGTTGTATAATTACAAAGATAATGTTTTTCGTTGTTAAAATTTTAACATTAATATAATTTATTAAGTATTGCCTGACTCGTGTAAATTTGGTTATTCGTTTCAAGGTTTACAAATTCCCACGTTACGCTCAATGTGTTGTCAATTGTAGTATCTATTGTTTCGTTGTCTTGAAACAAAAAACCACAAATTAAACGTGGATTTGTATCTCTTGGGTGCGTGAAATTCGCATTAGTCATTATTGTACCACTTGCTCCAATAGTTCTAATCACAAAATCAATTTCAAGTTGCCAAGGTAAATTAGTTGCGTGTTCTCCCAAAACTACACCTGAATCAGCTAAAACAGTTGCTCCGTTTTTAATTCTAACTTGCATAGTTGTACGATTACCACCACCAGTTAAATGACATAAACCACCTAACTTTAAGTGGTAAGTGCTACCAACTTCTAACGTGTTTGCTGGAATTAATAATGCACCAACACCAGCACCTAACAAGTCTTGCTCTGTTGTGTTGTCAATCGTTGTACCTTGTGCCGTTTGCGAGAATAAGCCGTAACCTACATTAGTCAACGCTCCAGTTTGACTGAACTGACCTAAGATTGAAGATAAATAGGTTTCTAAAGCATCAGCACTTACAAAAGCTAATCCAGTTCTAAAGTCTAAAATATCAGCAAAGGGAAAGTTATTCCTACCTAAACCTACAATAGTTGTGTTTAAAATAGAAGTGGTATTGCCACTCGGTTGCTTTGGGTAAAAACTAAAAACATCATTCTCATCTCTAAAATACTTTATTGAGTCCAATGACTCGCACATATACATTACGTCTGAAGTGTCATCTACGACAGTAAAAAAATTACCTATTGCTCTAAAGTTAACTGCCATTATTTTTTATTGTAAAATGATTTATCTGTTTTTCTTCTATCACCAAAAATAGCCGTTATGGTTGCTCTTCTATCTTTAGTAATGTACTCAACTTCTGCACTCTCTTCTAACACTACTGGTTTGTCTAAAATTAAATAATCGTGATTGTATCGGTTGTGGTCGCTTATAAAACAAGTGTCTTCTGTAAGTAAATGAAAGTCTAAAATACGTCTGCTTATTCCTATCGTAATTGGGTCAGAATTTAAGGTATATGTGTTTAGGTTTTCTCTTGTTGCCTTTACTACACTTCGCCCTTTATCTATGAAATTAACGATGTCAGTCTTCGGTTCTCTATTACCAAAAAAGCCGTTAAAACGTACTGAGTCTTTATGATTTGAATTAGTGAAATCTAAATTTAGAGGCTGAAAAAAACTATTGAAATTCGAGTAAATTCTAACTGTGCCTTGAGCGTTTTCGATTGAGTAACTTTTCAAGTCATAAACACCCCAAGTCAACGAATCAGTAATGCCTGAAATTGTGTAGTTAACTTTGACTATGTACGTACCTATTCCGTACGTTGTTAAAACTTGCTTCCATTCGTAAATAAAGCCTTGTGCTAAACTATCTTCGGGATAGCTTCCAGCTTCTCCATAATTAATTAAAGTGTTGCCCTCGCAATCCTGCATCGAAATAGTAACAATATCAGAAGCATCTGACTTTTTTATAACTACACCTAACACATCGTTTTTCCAGCTTTCAATTTCTGTTAAATGCGCTAACACTACATTCGGTTCACAACAAGTTTTACCCCCCCTTGCTTCCTCTTCAAAGCCTTTAGGTAGTCGTATTACGTTTAAATTTTGCTTGAATCTATTATCCATTAGTACAGTAAATAAAAATTATTAGTATTAGTTTCAATGAATGATTGACTCGCTGATTTGTCTACCTTGTAATGTATCAATTCTTGAATAAATCCATTGCTATATATTGTAGCTAATCCGTTGTTTTTTGCTCCTAAATCTGTTAACCTTGCTGGGTTTCCAATTGTATAATTTGCCAAGCCTACACCAGCACCATTTAACCTCATTGTAACATTATTATTAAGGCTTTCTCTTCGTGTAGTAGCTAAAAAGTCCCCAACTTGTGTTTGCCCAGTTGCGTGTGAATTGCTCCCACTTTCTTCCATTCCTGAATACAATGTATTTGCCGTATTCCAAAGAAAACAGAAAGGGTTTATATTCGCCTTTGTACCCAAAGAAAGGCTATTTATTCCAGCCGTTGTACGCTCAAATACGAAAGACTCGTAAAAGTCTTGCCCTACATTTATTCCAGTATCTAACCCTAAAGAGTCATTAACACCATCAAATGACGTTGTAGGCTTTCCATTTGAAGCTAAAATAACTGCACCAGCATTAACAATTAATGGTTGCTCAGACATCTCTGTATTTGTTGCATCATTGCCGTTGCCTGATTGGTCGTACCACGTTACAACATAGCCTTTATTATCTAAGGTAGCACCAGTAAAAGACAATAACTCATTTTCATCAATCACATCATTTAGGAATGGAATGTCTTGCTCTGTGTCATCTGAACTTCTCCTAACTCTAATACAAGCACCACTATATATAGAACTACTTGCCACTCTTCTTAGTGAATAAGCAACCTCTGCCTCTCCTTTTAGATTTAAAATTTCTCCACTTTTATTGTCCTCTGAGTAAATCCTTGTAGATACACTAACCTTATCTACATCTATATAGTTAGTGTCTATTTTACATTTTGCAGTTGCAATGTTTCCAACTATTTGTAAGTCTAAAGCAGTTTCTCCAGCAATAGGCTTTAATGGATTTGGTACTATTCCACCTTGTGCTAAAACCGAACTAATAACCCATCTATTACCACTTTCAAAGTCCTCAATAGTAACCTCTGCCCACGCATTTAAATAGTTGTAATTCCAAGTGTTTACGCTCGTCATTGTGTGTAATTCATCGTCTAATAAACTCGTAGCGTTTTGGTTTAAAGAGTCAATTAGAAATGTGTTAACAGTTGTTACATCTACATCTGCTTCGTATGGTCTTATACCAGCTTCATAGTTGTTAAAATCTTCAACACCATTTACGCTTGTGTAGTAAGATAATCTAATAATCCAATCACCACTATTTGAGTAATGTTGCCAGTCCTTATTTAGTCCATTATTAGCTTGTGTGATATTAAAAAAGTCATTGTCTACACCACTTTGCGCTAACCAATACCGCCAATCATTCAAGTAGCTATAAGTTAAGCCTATTCCATACTTTCCCGTAACGTCTAAACTTGGTTTTCGTTTTAATTCTATGGTATTTCTATCGGTTGTAGGGGGTAAATTAAACCCTCTATTTAGTGTGAAATTAGGCTGAAATTGACCATTGATATTTACGACATTAGCAAAGCTAAAAAAGTTGTTTTCAAGTGTAAATTCTTCCTCAGTTACTGTATTATATGCAAATATTCTTGTTCTTATTCCCTCGTAATCTACGTTATCAATTAAACGAAAATCAGAAGTATAAAGCATGTCATCTTCAGTAGTCGTTTGTGGCGAAGCGTTAAGCGTTATATTATTGTTGTTATGGTCAAATAAAGACTGACTTACAACATCGGGTATTTGCACCCCTTTAATTGGAGCATCTATGTTGTCAGAATTAAATATCTGTAAACTTACTTTGTCAGAAAATTGATTTGCAGTATTGAAATTAGATAAACTTACCCACATAGTGGTAAGTCTTTCGCCATCGGGAAATTGACTAAAATAGGCTTCAGCATTTGCATTAGGCTTTACTGTTCCACTTACTGTTAATGTGCCTGAGTTTTGAGTAAATTGTAAATTTGTTAAATCCCAACCAGCACCAGCCGAATTTTGATAGCTTGAGTAAACTGTTAAGTCGGGTGAAGTTGAATGTGTAAAGTCAACTTCAGGAGCATTTACTATTAAGTTTTGCCCTAAATTAGTGTTAAGATTTTGATATACACTACCATCAACTGGTCTGAATAACATACCTATTCTATACTTACTTAGCGTAGTGTTTTGAACTGATTGAGTTATAGTGGCAACGAAATTAGAACTATTAGAATAATCTACTGCATCAATAACATTCCCTAATAAATCAGTCCAAACAATAGACGTTGTAGAATAGTTGTTTATACCTCCGTTAAAATTCTCATTAAACCCACCAGTATTAGCCTCTATGTTTGAACTTTGACCACTTAAAACACCATTAGGGTTTCCATACTGAGCGAATGATTTAACCTTTACAAAGGGAGCTAAACAATTTGTGTTATCATAGTAGTTAGGCTCAGAAAACCCATCTTTAATAACCCCCCATTGAAACATTGTGTAGCTTATTTTCCAATCTTTCCAACCATCGTTGCCATTAGCTACATATTCGAGCGTTATGTCCTTTAGTAAACCTCCTGATTTGTCACCTAATTGCACCATAGAAACAACATCAGTAACACTCATTGTATTTACTGTAGAATATTCTAATCGGTTTGTACTTCCATCAATTACAGAGTTAGCTGAAGTAGTGCCGTTTTGTGTTAAATTTATAGCCGTTTCAATTGCATCAGGTACTTTATCAGCAATTATAGACATTCCACTTACCACACCATTTGTAGGGAAAGTAATATTGTCAGCACCACTTGGCAACGCAACAGTAATAAATAAGTTACTTCCATTAATAAAGTCTATTACCCTTGAATAAGTAGAATTAACACCACTTTGTATTGCAGTCCAACTAATATCTATTGTGTCCCCAGCAACAAATCCCAACGCTCCAAAATCAACCCCTTGTGAAGTAATAAAGTGTTGAGTTCCAGTAGTTGTGTAGGTAAATGTAGATGAATTACCACTACCGACTTGAAATCTCGTAGAAAATTCAAATGTGCAATCAATCCAATCACCAGCGTTTGCATAAAGTGAGCCTAAAGTGTTGTAAGTTTCGTTGGTTACTAATAATGGCATTTATTTGTAGTTTTTTAATATTTCTTCTGCTTGTTGTTTTATCTTTTTTGGGTCTGTTTCAAGAATTGCACTTTGTATTTTATCTAATTGCTCTGTGCTAATTTCTGCTAAAACCTCATCAGTTAAAACAGATTTTAACAATGAATTACCCTCTGTTATCTTGCTTAGAATTTCGCTTATTTCGTTCTCTTTAAACATTGATAGCTATTGTTTTTACGTTAAATGCTTCATCTGAATCAATTGAGTATTGAATTTCAGCACTTTTAGACTCATTTATAAATGCAAAGGTACTAATTTTAAGGCTATTTCCTTGCATATCTTGAATGAAATTGTTATTTAGCAACGCTTCAAAATTAGAAGTGCTAAAGGGAATCGTAGCGTTGTATATTCGTTTGAAATTCTCTTTTACTTGGTTTCCTTTGTGAAATTTTTGATAAATAGCATTTGCTCCTATTATTTTATCAAAATTTAATGCTTGTTTTCCCCCAGTCGTATATATTAACTTAGTTTGCGTGTAGTGTTGTTGGCTTATCTGTACTACTCCTATTCTACCTTTTACATTTGCTTGTAAATTACTATCCCCACCAAAAAAGTTAATTACGTCATCAGCTAAACTCGCAAATGGTACACAAGCCTTTTCAACTATTGTAAGTTCTTTCTTAGGTATTCCGAAAGCGAAAGGGTAACTAATATCTACAAGTCCCTTAATAGTGCTTAAATCAGCGTTAACTGTTGTTATTGGTTCGGTGCTATACTCGCAGTCAGTCGCTTCTATTTTGTCTAATGTGTGTATGTCGCTTACATCTGTTTGGTAATGACAATAGTACCTTTTCCAGCTTTCACCAGTATTGTAAGTCCATTGGTTTTCCCTCGCATCTTGTAAATTCAAAGTATTTGTAATTGTAACACCTGACTGACTCGCCCAAAAATCATCTGTTTCTAAATGAACTACATTATCAATGATTCTGAAATTTGACTGACTCCAATTCTCTAAAAAAGTTAGTAAACTACCTAATGTAGATACACTATCATTTGCCGTTGGGTATCCTTTCGTATAATTACCATTATCTAAGGTTAAAAGGTTGGTAAAAATAGACTTATTTTCTTTCCTTAATGGTACTGGCAAAATAGTTAATTGTGAAAACTCATTTAGTAGTGTACTTGAAAATGTATAGCCTAATTTAGCACACCCTTTATTCATTAACTCGAGAACCTTTGTGGCTTTTAAAAATCGTTTTATAGGAAATATTAACTCTAAAATTTGCTTACTTAATTTGATTAATGCTATCTGTAAAGCAACTACATAAACTAAACGTGCAGCTAATTTTATTGCAGCGTTAATTATTGCACCAGTGTTAAAACTTGGTGGCACACCAGCGTTAGGAGTTGCTGCTGCTATTAATTCAGTTGTAGCAGTAACAACGTCTTGCACACCCTCAATTAAAGCCTTTGTAAGCGTAAAAGTTGAAATAGATAAAGTAAGTAATACTTCTAATTGATTGTCTTTAATAATTAAGTAAGGTACGTCAATAGTGTTTATTGTATTCGCTTTGTTTATAACCTCAAAACTTAACCCATCAGCTTGTTGCCTAAACCAGTTAATTGCTTTCCTACGCTTTATTTTAACCTCAATAGTGCTATCCCCTACACCACTAAATAAAGGGTTGTCTGTTAAGTCTATATAATACTCTAAAGTAACTCCACCAACCTCAACAGTCAAAGGTAATCCCTCGTGAAAACCTAAACTTTGAGAATGATTAATAACCATTTGTTTAGCTTCATTTGCTAAAACAATACTATCAATAGTTAACTCAGCTTCTGCCCAACCTTTAGTAAAATCCATTTTAAAGCCAATCTCATCAGCGTTAACGGGTCTTATTTCAACTCCGTTAATGAAGTATCTTGTTTCAATTATACTCATTAGTTTACTTTAAATTTAGAAGTTGTTACACCCTTACTGCTTTCAGTCCTTTTGTTTATAACCATATAGCTTTGGGTAATCTCGCCTAACTCAATATTTGGTACTGGCTTATCTTGGATAGCTTTAGTTACTTGGTCAAGTTTACTTTCAACATTCATTAATTTATTAACCATTTCGTGACTGCCAAAACCTAACATTATTTGACTATCAGGCATTAACTTACCTAACCTATGTTTTTCCATAATTGAAGCGACCTCATTATTTGAGTAGTTGCCTATCATATCATTTTGACTTGAAGTTAGTACTCTTTCGTTTTGGTGTAAAACTGCGTGAAAACCTCCCTTACCATCTATATTTTGACCAGCACCACTCTTAGATGTGTTTTCTGTACCCTCTAAGAAAGCTGGTAGCGCATTAATAAACTGAGTTATTACTGTTGTAGATGTCAACGCTTTAGTTAACGCTTCTGCTGATGTGTCATTATTTGCAAGGTTTGAGTTATACGCTTGTAAAACTGAACTCGCTAATAATATACGTTGCTTTCTTTTCTCTTCACGTTCACGTTGTGCGTTGGCTTCTGCAATTATTTTGTTTTGCTCGGCTAAACTTTCTTTTGCTGATATGTTTCCACTTTCAGCTAATCCACGAAATAAATCAGCTTTCTTTTTTTCAGCGTCAATTTCTTCGTTTATTTTAGCAATACGCTCGTCTGCTCTCTTAATAAATAGTTGTGTAGTTGCATCAATAGACGATTTTATAATGTCATACTTATCAATTTCATTGTCTATTATTAAGTTGTTTATTTCTTTTTGAGCCTTTAAGTCAATCACTTGTTGCTCTGCTAAAGATTTACCCAGCTTATCTAATTCAGCTTGTGCTAAAATTTTCTTTTTTCTTAACTCGTTTAGTTCATCTTCACTTTTGACCCCTTCTGCTAATAGTATGTTATACTCAGCTTCTAAAACATTGCGAGTTAAACGCTCTTCGTTAGCATCTGTAATATTAGCAAATTTTACTTTTTTAATGTTGTCTTCTAAGACTACACTATTAAATCTCTTAACTGACTCAGTAGCTTTATCTGTTGCTTGAGCGTTTTTGTTTATCTTACTTGAGTTGTCAGCTATATTTACTGTATAGTCGTGTACTTCATCTCCAGTTTGAGAGGCTATTAAGCTAAATGCTTTAACACTTGTTTGTAATTTTACAATTCTATCTTTATTATCTTGTATAATTAGATTAGCTTCTGAATTAAGAGAATTTACTCTGTCAACTATTCTTTCGTATCTATCAGACCCAACTTGTACACCCTCAAGTCTTTTAGCGTTTATTATTTTTTGTTTTTCTTGTTCTTTGTTTAATTCTTTTAACTGTTCTATTTCTGCTTTAGTGTCTTCAACAACTTTTAAAGCCTTTTTCTCTTTAGCTAAATTTATTTGTTTTAATTGCTCATCTGACTCTTTTTGTGTTAACTTGCCTTTTGCTATAAGTAAGTCGTTTTCTTGTTTTCTTTTTTTAATAGCATCATCAAACACCCTATTAAATGCTCTTGCAGACTCTTCAGACCTTACTGTTGCATCATTAAATAAGTCTTGTTGCCTTCTCGCTTCACTTGCTCCACTTGCAATGTCATAAAAAGCAGTAGCCATTTCTACAAGTAAAGTTATAGCTACCCCAAAGCCAATACTCTTAATTGCAGTACCTAATTTTTTGGCACTTGTTGTAGCAGTTTTTGCGCTTGTACCTATTGATTTAAACCCAGCAACTAACCCCTTTAAACCTCCTATACTTTGGCTAAAGTTTATAGCTTTCATTGCTATTTTAAACGTAATTAAAGCCTTTATAACTCTACCTAAAGTAGACATTATCGCTTCGAAGTTATCAGCTAAAAACGCTATACCTTTACGAAGTTTCTCGCCTACTCCCCCAGCTTCGTTCATCTTTAAAATAAACCCCTCAAATGCTGATTGAAGTAGCTTAATAGAGCCACCTAAAGTGTTTCTTTGAGTTTCTGCCATTTGTTTAGCAGCTTCCTCACTATCTAATAACTTTTCAGTTAAATTAGCTACATCTCCAGCAGTTTCAGAAAGGATAACCCCAGTAGTCGCACCACGTTTACCAAACAACTCTAAGGCAGTTTTGTTTTTGTCAGTAGAAGCGTTAATTTCTGCCATTGCTTCCTCGAAAGTCATTCCACTTTTAGAAAGTTCTAAGAACACATTTCTAAGACTTGTACCAGCAGTACTTGCATCTAAACCTCTATCAGTTAACGTACCTAACAATGCAGTAGTTTGTTCTATATTAAGACCAGCAGTCTTTGCAACTGGAGCAACTGAACGCATAGCAACTGCGAACTTCTCCATATCTAAAGAACTACTACTAAAAGCCTTTGCCATTACGTCAACCACTCTTTGAGTTTCGCTTGAATCTAAGCCAAACGCTCTAAGTGTTGACCCAGTAACTTCAGCAGAACGTGCTAAGTCTGTACCAGTAGCTTCGGCAAGTAACAAAGTGGCTTCTGTTACATTCTCAATTTCTTTTTGTGTAAAGCCTAATTTTGCATATTCTTTTTGAAGTTCAGAAACCTGAGATGCAGTAAATGTAGTTGTTGCTCCTAACTCTTTCGCTTGTTCTGTAAGTTTTGACATTTGGTCGGTGCTAACACCTAACACAGATGCTAAGTCTGCTTGTGCTTGTCCAAAGTCTTTTACTATATTGAATGACCCTCTAATTAAAGAGAAAACACCAAATGCTAAACCTAATTGACCTAATGCACCTCTAAGTTTACCTATTGCAGAACCATAGTTACCTATGTTTATTTTCTGCTTACCTAAAGCTGAAGCATTCTTTTGTATTACCTTATTATTTTTGTCTAATTGTTTGTTAATTTCTTTTAAACGCTTTGCCCCCTCTCTTGTTGTAATATTTAAATTCCCACGCTCTTTTACTAACTTTTTGCTTTCTGCTCTTAACCTATTTAAGCTACCTACCTGAGTTTTTTCAAGTGCAACCTCTTCTTTAAGTAGCTTGTTTCGTGCGCTCGTTTGTTGTTTTAAACGCTCCTGCTCCTTTAATAGTTGTTTGTTTATAGTTAGCTTGTTTTTAGCTAATTGATTCGCTCTTTCAGTCTGTTTGTTTAATTCGTTTTGACCTTTTACAGTAGTTGGCGAACCCCCAGTTTTTGGTATGTTAGATTTTACTTGTTTACTTAATGTTACAACTGCTTCTAATGCCTTTTTAAGCAAGTCTACCGATGCTTTAGCTTCCTTTGCACCATCAGTTAAGTTATCTAATGCACCCTTAGCTACTAAGTCGTTTTTCTCAATTCTTTTAATTGCCATTATTTAGTCTTTTGTTGTTTTTTAATTTGGTCGCTTTCTTTTTTCATCTCTCCCAGCATTGTATAAAGTTCTAAAACAGTCGTTTCACGCTCTCTAACGCTACTTCCTATCCATTTGGTAATATGTATCAAAGCAGTAGTTAAATCGCCCTCAGACTTCTTATTTAGTATCTCTTCAAGTTCTACGCTTAATCTTCTAATACGATTTAAAAGAAAATTGTCATCTTCAATAACAAAATCACATTGAAGTAGTGCTATTTCTTTACGAAGTTCTAACACACGTTCAAAATCTTTACCTAAACCAAAACGAGCATAATAGCTATCCATAATTAACTCCCAAGCTAAAATGTCATTGGCTTTATTACCAACTTTGTTTTTACGAGTAAAGGTTAAATCCCCCTCTTGACATTTTCGCCAATTATACACGCTTATTTCGTCTATGTTAGTTAGATAGTCTTTCATTGATATATTTGATATATTTCTCTTTTAACAAGTCTATAATAATATTTTTATTCTCTTCAGTTAGTCCTAAAATATCTAACCCATAAGTAACTGTTAACGGCTGGTCATAATCACCAACATCATTAGCAAATATTTTTATTGAACTATTATTTACAGTCACTTTAAATGACTCGTAAAAATCTCCCTCATCGTATAGTTTAATATGCCCCTCAGGTTTTCCATAAACCTCAACAGAAACTTCTGAGTAGTCGCCTAAAGTTTCCCCATTACTATCTATACCCTCGTTAAATAACTGCTCATCTGTGTTAAGTATAGCTACCTCTTCTAAAACTTCATTATCTACTGAGGTAAGCCAAATATCCTTTTTAGATATGGTTTTTATTTTATTAAGATATGTAGTTAAATCTTCAAACATAAACAAAAAAACTCCCCAACAAATTAACGTGGGGAGTCCAAAAAATAGAAATTATGAGTAGGTGCAAAAAAAACACTTATTGCAAAGATAGTCAATTTTTAGCACAAAAAAAATACCCCACCAATTTGATAGAGTATTTATTTAAAATATAGGGGACTTGAACCCCCTTTATTTTGTTTTGTTAGTATTAATTTTAAACTGTTTTTTCTTGGTCGTGTTCTGAATATAATCTTAAATTTAAATAAGATTTATTAGAAAAATTTCCAATATATGAAGTGTCAATATCTACATCATTAGTATTTTCTTTACAGAACTTATAATCTTCAACAGATAAATACTCTTGTGTATTCATTATTTTTTCGGCTTTTTGTTTTAAAGATGTTTTCATAATAATTAATTTAGTTGTTTATAAATGGGAGGCTTTAACCTCCCTTTGTTTTATTATTTAAATTATATTGGTTTGATTTCTGTTATTGTTTGCTCAGTAACTTGATGACCTAAATCCACTCCATCAAAATCACTTTTTATCATCAAACTCTTTATCAAAGGCAGTCTACCAGTCTTGCAGTAGGTTGCATATTCTAATGCAGTTAATTCCATTTCTTGTGTGTGTTCGTAGTATTGTACTTCTGTCATTGTGATATTAACTTTCATAATAATTAATTTTAGTTTTTGCCTTAGTGACACTCAAATCTACGGAAACTATATAGTTCTAACAAATAAATATATACTTATTTTTAAACTATTTTTAAAATGTCAATGTTTATAAGGGTTATAGAGCCAAAAAAAAACACAAAAAAAACCCCCTATTAATTAAAATAGAGGGTTTTCAGGTGATTTTCCGTTAGGATTTTGTTTAATCTTCTGCCTTATTTTTAGGCTTTGATTGAACTTTTACCCTTTTACGCTTTGGTTTTGACTCCTTAACCTCATAGTTTGGTACACTTTTACCGTGTACTATTTTCCAAAGTTTAGTGAGCGTGTCTTGGTCGTATTTATGTTTTAATGTTGAAACAAACTCATACTCACTAATAGACTTAATATAGTCTTTATTCCAAGTTTCACCAGCGTATTGAATAGTCCTAACCATTACGCAATAGATGTTACAGTTGCATCGTCTATTTCATAACCAGCTTTAAGTATAGACAATTTTACAACATCTCCACCTTGAGTTGCTATTGTAAGTTCATAAGTTCCAGAACCAGCAGGATTTTCAGTTGCAGCAGCTGCTACTGTTACACCAGCATTAGTTAACGTAAAGTCACCACTAACTAAACCAGTAACATTAGATGTTACACCAGCAGCACCAAAACCATCGTTTACTTTACATACTAAAGTTGTTGCATTTGAAGCAGTTAATGTTTGTGTTGCGTGAATGTTAGCAGTCAAAGTTGTAGCTTTATAACCTAACTCTTCTTCAGTAATTGCATAAGAAGAACCTAATGCTACATCTTGGTCTAAGTCCCACATTACATTAAGTTTTTCAACTGTTGCGTCTGTTGCGAACTCTTTAAAAGCATCATAAGATGAAGCGTCTGCTTCGTAACCTCTTAATTTACCATTTACTAATTGACCCCAAAGATTACCGTCTACTGATACATAGAAAAAGTCAAAATCTGAACAACCTAATCTCTCAGCTTGTTTTAACAAAGGTGCTACTGCATCTTTAGCATAAGTTTTAAAATTAAGTGTATAGATACCACCTTGTCCATAAATTCTAAATTTACGACCACTTGGTGCTTCTTCCATTACTGAATCAGAACGCTCAAAAGTAGGCTCTTCCACTCTTGGGAATGGGTAAATTCTAGCTTCTGCATCTACTGACGCTAATAATAAATCTTTGATGTCTTGCCCAATTGTTGCTGAGGCTGGGTTTAACTCATTTCTTGTTGTGCCGTCTGCCTTAAATCGTGGTACGATTATAGGAAACGCCATCGTTCTCATCTCAATTACGCAGTTTGGTCTTCCCATTGATGGGAAAGTAGGTAATTCGCAAGAACATATTCCAGTTGCCATATTTATTTATTTTAAAAAGTTTAACATTTACAAATATCAGTATCAAATAAATCTAAATCTACATTCACCTCAATACCACTTAAATCTTCGTTTATTATCGTTTTACTACTCCCTTTGTTACTTATAACTACACCAAATCTGCTTCGTGGATTGCTTCTAACAGTCGTTGTGCTTCTAAATGAGTAACTACTATTAATAACCTCTTTAAAGGCATCTCTAAGGTTACTCATAGGCACTATTACGTTAGTGTTATGTTGGTCATTTTGCCACCCCTGATTATATGCCCAATCCATAAAGAAAAGCCTTGCACTAAAAGAACAGTCTAAAGCACTATCAATCTCTCCATCTTCTTCATCATATGGCTCTAATAACCAAATGAAAGGAGTTTTGTTTAGTGTCTGCTGGTCTACTTGTGCATACTCGTTATTTACTGAACTTGGACTACCTTGTAAAAAAGTAATAGGAGGGCAAGTAACAACTAACCCAACGAATGGCTTAGAATGTCCAAAAGGCTCAATCTCTATCCAGTCATTATCTTTAAAGGCAGTTATTTTAAAACTCATTCCCTTGCTATCCGTAATAATTTTACCGATAGTTAAGTGCAAAGTTTTACACAATTCTAAGCGTAAACCATCAACTCGCAAAACAGTTATGTTAAGGTTAATTAATGATATTACGTCTTTTAATATGTTAACTAAATTTGCCATTTAAAAATTGTGGTTATAGTCTAAATTAACCCCCTCATACTCTTTATAGTTAGTAGGGTCAACTACTACCATATAGTTCTGTATTACCTTGTATGTTTCTACGCTTTCGTTATATCTTCGATTCAAATCGTACCAAACACCACTTACATTGTCTGCGTTCTCAGGCAAACTCTTTGTAAGACCAGTAGTAGTGGCTCTATTAACTAAATCACGTAAATACAAGTAATATACAAAGCCTTTAAGCATCTCTTTCATACCATCTGAAATAGTTAAAACGTCATTCGTTTGGTCTGTGAAAGGGTCAAAGATTTTAATAAAACGTGCTGACTGTGGCACATTATTTACCAAGTCAGCAATAAACAAGTCGTATAACTCAACGCCTAACAATTGCACTAAGAATGAGCGTTGAGCATCATCTATGTACGTTTGTAAGTCAGTTGTTTGCATCGGATTGGTAGGTATAATAAACTTACCATTTGCAAAATCAGTTACTTGAATTATTGACATTTGTTTTTATTTTAAATTAGCTGGGTATAGGCTTTCTACACCCAGCTTTTTATTGTATTAATTATGCCGTTTCTAATGCAGCTTTATCAGTAGCGAATACACCTTTAACAAATGCAGTTCGGTTGTTGTTCTTAACAACTACTGCACCTCTCCACTCAGCCAATACTGTAACTAAGTTTTTAGTGAAATCATCAGAATCACGACCAACTTCAATAGATACATCTCCTCTATCGTATACAGTAGCCATTGGAAATGCACCAATAAGGTACTCTCCAGCAGTTACTAAAGTAGAACCGATAATTGGAATACCATCTAAAGATAATGCCCCAGCAATCATTGCTAAACGCTCAACATAACGCTTATCAGTAGAAGAAACCTTAACCATTTTCAAAGCAGTAATGTCGCTTGGATTCATAAAGATATGACTTGGCATTTCTTGTTCAGCTAAAGCAATTTGGTTAGATGCAACAGTAAGTACATCTACTTCATTTGCGTTATCAATATCACCAGCGAAAGTACCAGCAGCAAATGCAGTAGCAACAGTCTTAATTCCGTTAAGATTAGCACCAGTACCATTACCTTCGTAAACTTGTGCCTCAACATCTTTAAGTAACTCACGCATTAACTCGTTATTAATCTCAGAAGCCATAAAGTCAATATCTCCAATCATTTCCTCAGAAATTTTGATAAAAGCAGTACGCTTTTTAACATTCTCAGAAGCAACAACTAAATTAAAATCAATTTGGTTTTTCAATGCACCCTCAGCAGTACCACCAGCACCACCTTCTTTGTTAGCTTGATAAACCCAAGAGATAACATTAGAAGTAGCAGTACCACGAGATACAACGTCTAATAAACGAATTTGACGACTTGCAATAGTGTTAAGACCCTCTAAGCGTTGCTCAACTGGTACATTCCCACCTGATACGTTAGAAGAAATAAGCATTGTATCAACTGCTTTGAAAGTAACACCTTCAGAAGTACGAGAATTTTTCATAGATTCTAACATCTCTTTGTTAGACTCTAAAGATTTACGTACATTCATTGTAGGCAATTCAGCTTTCTCAGCTTCAGTTAATTTTTTGATAGCCACACCTTGTGCAGATAACGCTTTGTTCAATTGTGCTAATTGCTCAGATTGAATGTTAAGTAATGATTTGTTAGCTTCAGAAATTTCTTTTTCTGTTACTTCTGTTCGGTCTGTTAGTGCTTTAAAAGCTACTGCGTTAGACTCGTTAATTTCGTTGAAAATCTCAGCTTTTTTTTCTGCTGACATTGCATCGAAAGTTTCTTTTGTAATACCTTTATCAGAAAGGTAAGTTTTTAATGTAAACATATTTTTAAATTAAATATGGGTTAAAATAAACATTAGACTCTTTGTCTATGTCGTTTCGAGTATCTTTCGATGGCTCGTTTTTATGAGTGTCTTCCAACGGCTCAATATCTTTAGCTTCAATTGTAGGGGTTAACTCATTGCTCCCCTCTAAAACTGCGCTTATCTCAATTAGTTTTGCTTCTTTTACTGCCCAAAAATAACCACTTTCAATGGCTTTTTCTTTG
>Ga0209092_10000760_pt1 | contig 32364 bp, 56 predicted proteins | sample FraStrMetagenome_FD_187446 | JGI IMG/M metagenome (GOLD analysis project Ga0209092, IMG submission 187446) | Marine eukaryotic phytoplankton communities from Arctic Ocean - Fram Strait ARC3M Metagenome (SPAdes) (version 2) | ecosystem: Environmental > Aquatic > Marine > Oceanic | place: Fram...
TATAAAGTGCATTCTGTCAGTGAAGATATGGCAGGTGACTCCGAGGAGATGCGCGTAAAGACACAACGCAAACTGAAGCGTTTGTCTAATATGAAAGCCAAACAAGAGAAAGAAACTGATGCTGGCTTCAAAGCTGCAGTAAAAGAAGATGCAGCTGCAGACGCAAGACGCCATGCACGTGCAGACTCTAAGGGTTTGGCTACCACCAAAAAAGATACTAAAGATGATGGTGAGCACAAAGGTAAAAAAGCTGGAGACGAAAGCCATGGCGGTCATATCGTTATGCAACTCCGCAAAGCTGTTACCATTAACAAGCCAGTCAAATTTAAAGACGGCAGTTCGCATAATATCAGTAAAGCAGACGCGCATAAATATTTGTCAAAGTATACTGCTGCAGCTAGACCTGCTGATAAAGAAAAGATGCACAGTGCTCACGATTCACACGATTCATTTCAAAAACATATAAATAGTTAAACAAAAATCCAATTATAGGAGAGACAAAATGTCAGGTTGGGGAAAAGCAGACGATAAAACAAGCGCAGGCAGCATTGCGTTGGCAACTACTGGTGTCGTCACAGGAAATAGCACTGCCTTTACAACAGCTGCAGCAGTAGGAGATACTCTTACAGCCAACAGCATTGATTTTAGAATCACAGCAATTGCTTCAAATACCTCGTGTACTGTGGTAAATGCTGACACTAAAGGTGCGGCAATCGTTGCCATCAATGCTGGTGAAAACTACACACTAAGCGAAAAGCCAAAATCTATTGGTTCTAATTCAGTTGGTGGTTTCACTTCTGAAACAGTATTCGGTGTTGACGAAAACGAAATGGCAGCTAACAAAGCTGTTGGCGCAGGTCATGCTGGGTGGGTTCACGTCCGCACAAATGGTGCTCGAAAGATTTCGGAAACACTCGTAGCATTGTCAAAAAATGGTATTACTGGTGATGCTGAAGATACAGAATTCGAAGATTTCTTGATTGAAATTACTACGCAACCTGCAAGTCGCTCTGATGCAGCAGGCACAGCAGTAACATTCGCAGTGGCATCTACGATCACTGGCACAGGCGGCACACAGACCTTCCAGTGGGCATTGTCGACAAACGGTGGGTCTGTGTTCAGCAACATCTCTAATGGTGGTGTCTATGGTGGCGCAACAACAGCCACACTCGCTATCAGTGATAACACAGGCTTGACAACAAACCAGTATCGTGTAACGATTTCCGCTACAGGTGCTGACAATGTCGTATCTTCCGCTGCTACAATTACCGTAACGTAAGATTAACTGCGGAGATTGAATAATGGCTGATCAAAAGCTAAGTGAACTAACTGCCGCAACTACTGCCGCCTCTGCCGATACTCTGTATCTGGTCAAGGGCGGTGCTAGTCAGAAGATCACGATAGCAAATCTGTTTGCTGATGTTGACACTCCAGTCAAACTCGGTTCAACAGTTGCTATCGATGATTCTGAATCGCTTACTGGTGCTGGAGTTGTTTCGGTCACAAAGACTGTCACGACTCTCAGCGATCCAGGAGCGACTGGAACATTGACTATTGCAGCAGGAACGACTGGTCAAATCAAGATTATTGCGATGATATCTAATTCAACAGGTAATGTGTTGACACTAGATGATTCGGATCTCGGTCATGACACGGTTGTTTTCAACGAAAAAGGTGACACTGCGACTCTAATATATATTGGGTCTAAGTGGTGGGTCGTTGGAGGCACTGCCGCAGTTACCAACTAATAAGAAAAACATATATTATGCAATTGAATGAATCAAATTTTTTGATCTACGCTATAAAAAAATATAATAACCCTCAATGCGAGGGCATGGAAGACTTAGAAGAAGATCTAAAAAGATTCAAATATCTTAAACGTCTTTTTCGTCGCTATGAGAAGAATGGTATTCTCAGCGAACGTCTGATCATCAATCATTTGATTGTGTTGTATAATGTTTTCGGGTCTAATGCAACTGAGTTGCTATTCTACAAAACAGACCCAGAACATTTTGCTATATTAAAGTCTTTTCTGGTGTACCTAAATAGAGTACCACTGGAAATTATTGGGTCTAATGAGTATTCTGATATACCATTAGACGCCAATATATTGGATGAACTTAGGAAGCTATAATGTCAAGATTCGTAGATACAGTTGTTGCTTATAGGCTTCTACGCTTGTTGGCTACCCCGATAGAGCGTAGTGATGCGTTCAAATTGGGCATCATTGACCGCGATGGAACCAAGGTGAAAGACCCAGTTTCATCTCAGGAGATGGACGCATATTCCCTCCTTCAAAGATTTGTATTCAAAGTACAAAAATCCCTGATGAAATCACCCGACCGCAATGCAAAAAGATTGTTGACTTTTGCAGCTGCAATGGCTATACTTAAAGAAGAGTATACCGAAGATGATGAAGATAATGTTGATGCTTTATTAGAAGTCTTTATGGAAGATGAAGAAGTAATTAAACAAGCGGAACTATTAGAAAGTTCTAATCTATTATCATTTAATAATTTCATGACCGAAGACCTCGCTGCAAATAGTGCAGGCGGTGGTGCTATTGACGGAATTGGAGTTGGACCAAAGGGTGAGCCTGGAAGAAATCCACGTTTCATGCCCCTCGTAAGAAGGAAAAAGAAGCGTGCCCCAAGCAGTCGAAACTAAATTAGCCGTATTATCCACGGAAGTTGGTCAAATGAAAGATCTGTTCGGAAAATTGGACGAATCTATCGACAAGATGACCACAATCTCTATCGCCATCCAGCAGATGCTGGCTGTCCATGAAACAGAAATAAAAAGCCAAACTCAAGATACTGAGGATCTCACAAAGTTGGTCGAGAAAAGACGCTCTGAAAATGATGAAAATCTGAAGGAACTACACTCTCGAATCACAACAGGGAATAAGGAGATGGCGAAAGATATAGCTAATACAGCTGCCCGTATTATGGAAGCGATAGACGAACTCAAGACTTCAATAGATTCCCGCGAAGAAAGTATCCGTGCTGATCAGCAGGAACTCGAACAACGTATCAATGACATCGAGAAAAGAGGGTACTTTATGATGGGTGTTGCTGCTCTCGGTGGATTCATCGCTGGTGCATTCGACTGGATCTCTGAAATCTTTTCTTAAAATAATCCTTGTCTTTTAGATAGAAATGGGGCATAATATCCATTATGTCCTTATATGTAGATGTTAAATACCTGAATATGGCTTCCTCTCGCTTCGAATTATTCAAGCGAAAGGGAGAGTATCTATTCAATGTCCGTTGCCCAATCTGTGGCGATTCTCAGAAGAACAAGCGCAAGATGCGTGGATATCTCTTCAAGAAGAATAACGACCTCCTCTATAAATGCCATAACTGCCAGTGGTCTGGCTCGTTCGGTAAGTTACTGAAAGAGATCGACACCATACTCTACAAGCAGTATGTCCTTGAACGATTTGCTGATGGCGAGACTGGTAGAGGTAAGGGTCATTCTAAACCCCAGAAGGTGATGGACTTCAAACCAGTCTTCAAGAAGAAGACGCTTATTGATCAGCTGATGGATAAGTTGTCTATCCTCCCCCGAGACCATGAGGCAGTTGAATATGCTCTTGGTCGAGGACTACCAAAAGAATCTCTGAGCAGACTATATTATGTGGACAATGTCCAAAACGTGGTTGGTCTCAATGAGAAATACAAAGAATCTATAAAAACTACTGAGCCAAGACTAGCCATACCATTTATGGATGCTAGTGGTAGGTTGACTGCTGTATCGCTGCGAGGCATGCGCGGAGAGGCTCTGAGGTACATTCTCGTGAAGGTAAACGAGGATGCTCCAACTGTCTACGGTCTGGATACGGTCGATAAGAACAAGCCAGTTATCGTCGTTGAAGCACCACTTGACAGTCTATTCATCCCCAACAGCATCGCTTGTGCTGGCACTTCTTTCAACAAGATTGATGAGTTGGGGTTGATTAAGGAGCAGACTACCATCGTGTTCGATAACCAACCACGAAACAAAGAGGTGTGTAATTTGCTTGACAAGTACATAAATCTGGGGTATAATGTGGTTATCTGGCCAAATAATGTCAGCGGTAAAGACATCAATGAGATGGAGAACGAGGGTATTGATTCTTATAAATTAATACAAGAGAACACTTTTAGTGGTCTTTCCGCTAAAGCAAAATATTCGTTATGGAGAAAAATATGAGTCAAGTGAGTTTAGTCGCGCTGAGTAAACCGTCAGCGACAACTGATTGCAGCACAGCAAGTGAATTGGTGGCGTATACTGCACGTGTAAGCAATCCAGGAAACCAAAGCAATAAGCAGACCGCACCGAAATTATTAAGTTATTTGATGCGCGAGGATCACTGGTCTCCATTTGAGATGGTTCATATGACGATGGAAATCAAGACGACAAGAGATATCGCTCGCCAGATTCTACGCCACCGATCCTTTTCTTTTCAAGAATTTAGTCAGCGATATGCTGAGGCGACTGAATGGGAAACACGTGAAGCTAGACTTCAAGATCCTAAAAACAGACAGAACTCAGTTGAGACCGAAGATAGAATGTTACAAGAGTCTTGGAATATGCAACAAGCAACAGTAATTCGAGCAGCAAAAGAAGCATATAATTGGGCACTAGATCGCGGAATTGCAAAAGAACAAGCACGAGCAGTCCTTCCTGAAGGTAATACGATGTCTACGTTATACATGGCTGGTTCACTGCGCTCTTGGATTCACTACTGCGATCTGAGACGTGCTAATGGTACGCAGAAAGAACATATGATTGTAGCTGATCAGTGCTGGGAAATTATCGGACAGCACTTCCCAGACATTGTCAAGGCTCTTGAGGAGTGAGTCAAGATAAGGTCTTTGATATAGATTGGGATGTCGATTACGAAGGTCTGCGGTCTGAGGTTGCGCAATATCTAGGTGACATAGATGTAAAGCAAACCGCCAAAGAACATGCCTTGTCTATGGGTGCTGCATTACCCACAAACGAGAATTCAGATGTAGAAGATGTAGACTCTTATTCGGTTGTCTCTCCATATGATAAGGATAAGGGTGAGTGGTTGCCAGTGCTGAAAAAGCACAAAGAACAATTACAGGACTTTTTACAAGTCCCGATGGAAATGGGTAGTTCGTATACGATACAGAATCCAAATTCATCGTTTGCATTACACACTGATATCATGGCTTCTATATTCTTCAAGGATAGAAACGACATGACTGAGTGGAATAAATTTTTGGAGAAAGGCAGACAAAACTCTACCAATATGGGCGAGTCTTGGATGGATCTGCAATTAATGATAAACCGAGATGCATTTGACCCACACGATATCAGCAAGAATATTGTTGATAATCTTTATCGCTGGTGCGTGAAGTGGGATCTACTTGATGACGAAGACCACTTTGAGCGACTGATCAGCGATAGTTTTTTTGATAAATGGATGGACGAAGCACCACGCGCTTCAATTAACATTGTATTGGATGAGAATAATGCGAAAGCAACACCTGTCAATTTTCTTAATAATACTGGCGACTCTTTTGATTCTGTGCACTACCGTATCGGTGTATTGAACGTAGATAAACCTCACGTGGTATTTAATAAAACAGACACACACCGCATCATGGCGCGGTTCACGACTTATCGAATGACACACAAAGAAGTATATGATAGGTTTGAAAAATCAAACTTTAAGATTGACTAAATAGATTTACCTTCAGGAGTTATAAATGGCAAAACGAGAATATATGGGGATTCAGATCGATGAATCTCGTGACGAATTATTTGACAAACTAGGTATTCAGCGTCTACAAGAAAGCTATATGCGAGACGAAGAAACTACACCTCAAGAGAGGTTTGCATATGTCAGTAAATCATTCTCGTCAAATCCAGAACACGCACAAAGATTATATGAATACAGCAGTAAACATTGGCTCTCATACTCAACTCCTATCCTTTCTTATGGTCGCTCTAAGCGTGGTATGCCTATCTCTTGTTTCCTCAACTACATTGAGGATACGGCTGATGGTCTTGTTCAGAACTTCAGTGAGACAGCATGGCTCTCTATGCTTGGTGGTGGTGTTGGTATTGGCTTTGGCATTCGCTCAGCCGATGAGAAGTCTGTGGGCGTTATGCCTCACCTCAAAACCTATGATGCAAGTTCCCTTGCGTATCGACAAGGCAAAACTAGACGCGGAAGTTATGCCGCTTACTTAGACATTTCACATCCAGATATTATGATGTTCCTTGAAATGCGGAAGCCAACTGGCGACCAGAATATGCGTGCACTCAATTTACACCACGGTATCAACATCAGCGATCGCTTTATGGAAGTTGTTGAACGCTGCATGCAAGACCCTGATGCAGATGATGGGTTTAATTTATGTGACCCACATAGCGGTGCAGTCCGCGAAACAGTGTCAGCCAAGGCACTATGGCAAAAGATTCTCGAGTTGCGTATGGAAACTGGTGAACCATACATTCATTTCATTGATCAAAGCAACCGAAAACTGCCCGAGTTTCAGAAAAAACTCGGTCTTAAAATTCACCAGTCTAACCTCTGTTCAGAGATTATTCTCCCCACAAACGAAGAAAGAACTGCAGTCTGCTGTCTGTCTTCAGTGAACTTAGAAAATTATGATGCTTGGTCGAAAGACCCTATGTTCCTGAAAGATATGGCTGAGATGCTCGACAATGTTCTCCAGTTCTTTATTGATAATGCTCCTGACTCTGTAGCACGAGCAAAGTTTAGTGCTACACGTGAACGCTCCATCGGTATCGGTGCTCTAGGATTCCATGCATATCTTCAGAAGAAAGGTATTGCGTGGGAAAGCGCAATCGCCAAGGGTGCGAATATGCGTATGTTCAGACTCATCAGGAGTAAACTCGATGAAGCAAATATTCAATTGGGGAAATCGCGAGGAGAAGCCCCAGACGCTAAAGGAACAGGCAAGCGATTTAGCCATGTTATGGCTATCGCTCCTAATGCTTCCTCCTCTATTATTATGGGAAACACTAGCCCTTCTATTGAACCTTTTAGAGCGAATGCCTATCGACAGGACACTCTATCGGGAGCTTTTCTTAACAAAAACAAGTATCTGGATCAACTCATTAAAGCAAAATGTGAGGAAGATTCAAAGCTGGATTATGACGAAACTTGGTCGTCAATAATCGCGAACGATGGGTCTGTTCAGCATCTCAAGTGTCTTACAGATGATGAGAAGTATATATACAAGACCTCTATGGAGATCGATCAAAGATGGTTGATTGAGCATGCTGCAGATCGTCAATCATTCATTGACCAAGCACAATCACTCAATCTATTCTTCCGTCCTGATGTAAACATCAAATACCTCCACGCAATCCATTACTTGGCGTGGAAACAAGGATTAAAGACTCTGTATTACTGCCGATCTGAAAAACTCGGTAAGGCTGATAGAGTCTCGAAGCGTATTGAACGCCAAGTGATAAATGAAATTGATATGAGTGCGTTGGTGAACGATGAAGAATGTATCGCATGTGAAGGCTAATATACCTGAAGGCAAACGAATAGCAGTTTGTGTTTCAGGTGGTTGGGATAGTGCCGTCCTCTGGCACATCATATATGAAGAGTGTAAGAAACGCGGTCAAAGTTGTAGACCTTATACAGTCCCGAAAATCGACGGGGCAGTAAATTATGCAAACCAAGTCCTGAGATGGTCAGGGTATGATACCGACACTAATGTAGTTGGAAGTATCGACTCTGACAATCCTTCCGACTATGTGAAGAGCGGAGTCTCTGAGATATTGGTTGAGGGGTATGCTGATGTTGTGTACACAGCTGTGACAGCGTATTATGATGAGATGGAGCCTGAACAGGATCGTATCTTCACTAAAGGTACTCCATTTGAATCTTTGGTTCCACAACCCTTTGCTGAGATGACAAAAGATAAAGTTGTCCAAATGGCATTTGACTTGGGTATCGCTGAAGACATAATGGATATCACGCATAGCTGCACTGAACTCGATGAGGGTCGATGTGGTTACTGCCCTTGGTGCAAGGAGCGCGAATGGGCATTTAAACAAATTAACAAAGTAGATAAAGGAACAAATTAATGTTAGTCAAGATATTTTCAAGGGATGACTGCTCTTTCTGCAGTCAAGCAAAACAGTTTTTAGATGGTATGGAAATTGAATTTGAAGAAGAATATCAACCGACTGGTCAGGTTCCTCAAATTTATGCAGGCGATACGCACATCGGTGGCTATACAGAATTAGTACAACTTTCACAATCACTTACCGAATGGGAAGCCGCTTTTGGCGCATAATCCATTTGAGGCTTATATTAATAATGAGTCAATAGTGAATATTCTTCGTTATATTGATGATAGGTTTTTTTCGATATGCGAAGATAAGGAAGTATTAGAACTTGGACCAGCACACGGGACAATGTCTTCATATATCAATCTACGGAATCCAAAGAAGTTTACGGTCGTAGAACCAGACTTGACTTGCTGTGAGATGTTAGATATAATTCTAAGTGATGAAAACAGAACTGTGCATAATCTTCCGTATAATGATTATTATGCACTGTATAAGGAAAAATATGATGTTGTTCTGTGTTGTGGATTATTATATCACCTACACAGTCCGATTGACCTTCTGGAAAAAATCGTAAATTTTAACGATCCAGAATACATTTTGATAACGAATATTGAATTCTCTGAGACTGGCTTGTCCGAGAACATAGAGCCAACTGATGAAGTTCTTATGAGATATCTAGATTCTGGTATAACCAAATCTATTGACAGAAATTTATACCTGTCACAAAAAGACCTAGTCACTTGTCTAGGCACTGTGGGATATGAAGTAGTTGATGAAATTACAACAGACAAGTGGAAATCTATCTGGGATAGAACAGACGAAAACATAAACAATTATTTAAAACTTTTTAGGAAGAAAAATGGCCAAGAAATTAAATCTACAGGATGAGCGCGACTACTTCAAACCTTTTAACTATCCTTGGGCATACGATGCATGGCTCAAACATGAGCAATCACATTGGCTTCACACAGAAGTACCAATGGCTGAAGACGTTAAAGATTGGAAGAATAAAATCAGCGAGGCTGAGCAGTCTTTCCTGACAAACATCTTTCGTTTCTTCACACAGGGCGATATTGATGTTGCTGGTGGTTATGTTACCAACTATCTTCCTCACTTCCCACAACCTGAAGTTCGTATGATGCTTGCTGGGTTTGCAGCACGTGAAGCATTACACGTTGCGGCATACTCTCATCTGATTGAAACTCTTGGCATGCCTGAGTCGACATACAGCGAGTTCCTTGAGTATGAAGCGATGAAGGATAAGCACGAATATTTCATGGAGATGTCTAACGCATCACAGGATAAGAAAACTGTCGCGACTAACATTGCTGCGTTCTCTGCATTCACTGAAGGTATGCAGTTGTTCTCCTCGTTCATTATGTTGTTGAACTTCCCACGCCACGGTAAGATGAAAGGCATGGGTCAGATTGTTACTTGGTCGATTGTGGACGAAACCATGCATGCTGAGTCTATGATTAAACTGTTTAGACAGTATGTTGAAGAGAACCTCGAGATCTGGAATGACGACCTCAAAGGTAAGATTTATTCTATCGCTGAGAAAATGGTAGAACTCGAGGACAAGTTTATCGACCTCGCATTTGCCATGGGTGAAATGCAGGATCTCACCTCTGCTGAAGTGAAGAAGTATATCCGTTACATTTGCGATCGTCGTCTGATCAGTCTCGGTATGAAGGGTATCTTCAAAGTCAAGAAGAATCCTCTGCCGTGGGTTGAAGAGATGATAAATGCTCCTACCCACACAAACTTCTTTGAGAACCGTGCCACCGATTATGCTCGTGGTGCACTTGAAGGTGATTGGGGTGACGTATGGGGGTCAGCAGCATAAATGGTGAAGCAAAGATGCGAATGTTCCTCGTGTGATGCTATATTTTGGATTGAGCACGAAATGGACAAAAACTTTTATCCAGTCACTCACTGCACTTTCTGTGGCGACGAACTCGATATTGAAGACGAGTTAGAACTGGACTACGGAGAAGAGTACGATGTATGAATATTCTGCAAGAATTAGGCGTGTGGTTGATGGTGATACTGTGGATGTCGATATTGATCTTGGGTTCGGTGTTATTCTTTCTAATCAGCGTATTCGGCTGTATGGTATTGATACTCCTGAATCGCGGACGCGAGATCCTATCGAAAAAGTTTTCGGGAAAATGGCTGGGTCGTTCCTCAAAGATAAACTTGGGGAACGATGCACTCTCCGCACTCGAATGGACGGAAAGGGTAAATTCGGAAGAATCCTCGGAGAGTTTATCACAGGTGATTCGGAAGATGAAGGAATGACAGTCAATGAGATTATGATTCGTGATAATCTGGCGGTTGCCTATCACGGTCAATCAAAGAATGATATTGAAGCCGAACATCTGAATAATCGACAGATCCTAATCGAACGTCTGGATATGATGCTATAATACACTTCCTAAATAGTGTATGGCTAAAAAACGGAAACCTAAAGAAAAACAGGTTCACCGAGTTTACTGCACATATTTTCCGAATGGCGATTACTACATAGGATATTCGGGTAAACCGCAGAAACTATATGAAAAGTATTATGGCTCGTCTAGGTATGTGCTACAATACGAAGGTGAATTGGTGAAAGAAACGATTGCTGAGTTCGAGAAGAAATCTTGGGCGAAGATGCAAGAGTTTCTTCTGCAATGGCAGCAGAGACACGATCCAAAGTGTCTCAACTCTATGTTGAATATACGATTGAACAAAGAGCCACTAGCAGACTTTGTAGAACTGGAGTGGAAACCGCGTGAAACTTGATTGGAGAAATATAGAAGGATATTTTTTAAGAAACGATTATGACGTTTTAAAAAAGGTATCTGAGTTCCACAGCGATGAGTTTACTGTCTTAGAAATAGGAACTCATTATGGTCAAAGCGCAGTCGCATGGGCAAGTTTAGGTGCAAAGGTTCATTGCGTGGATTGTTGGGATTGTCCTTGGGACAAGGAAAATCGCTATTCTAAGTTTTTAGAAAATATTGAAGGCTATGATATAACTCATCAAAAAATACCATATCGAGAAATTATGACAACCGATATGTTTGATGGAAGCAATTATGATGTGGTATTTTATGATGCGTGTCATTCATACACGAATACCTATAATATGATAAAATATTGGAAAAACAAAGTTGACACTTTAGTTCTCGATGATGTAATAATGTTAGACGTTGAACGAGCAATTAGTGACAATAATATTAATATGACCACGATGTCTTTCCCAATGACAAAAATTGGATATGTCAGGAATTAAATAATGTTATGTGTGATTAGAACTGACATGATGAATGTCGCAATGGTCGGAAGAGTGGGTTCTCGTTCCATCACGACACAGATCATAGGCAAACACGTTGAAGATGAGATAGACTTTTTACACAACTATACTCCCAAAGTCTCGTTCGATCAATTCAACAATTACGAAACTCTTTTCGCGCAAATGAAAAATGCAATGAAGCCGATCCCAAACGTATTGGTTTTGAGAGATCCGTATGAACGTGCTGAATCTGGATCTTCTTGCCAGCTAAGTTCGATACAACATGGCAGACCATATCTGCATAACATCAATATCGAGCAAATCAGTCATGTTATTCACTTCAAAGATTTATCAAATTATGTAGACAGTCGTGTTGGAACTGAATCAGACCATTTACTGCGGAACTCAACACTAGAACAAAAACTGTCTGCATTTCCAGAATACCATTTTATGTTTGAAGATTGGTCGAAAGATGACTACCCGCAAGAACAGTGGGACGAAGAATATAGATTTTATGAAGAGTTGAAGCTGAAAGAAGTTTTGACACCCGAAATGTTTCGTTCTAAACTTGCTGATTCAAGACAAATCAACATCAAAAAGATTCCAGGAATGAGGTATAGAGCATGGGATATGTAATATTACTGTTTGCATCCGCTCTGGGTGTGTCAGCAGTTGCTGGTTATTTCTCGATCGTCGGACTTATGGCGATCTTTCCTGCAGCTGCAATGTCTATCCTAGCGATGGGTGTCGTCCTTGAAGTCGCCAAATTGGTTACTGCATCATGGTTATATCAAAACTGGGAACGTGCCAATATCTTTATGAAGGCATATTTCATCCCAGCGGTCGCAATCCTATCAATCATCACATCAATGGGTATCTTCGGATTCCTATCTAAAGCGCATATTGATCAGGGCGTGGAAAGCGGAGACGCGACAGCCAAGATCGAGAGACTGGACATCCGTATCGCATCTAATGATAAGGCGATCTCTCGCGCTCAAACCACTCTCGATAATTTCGATGCAACACTAGATCGCTACACCGACCTCGGATATGTTACTCGTGGTCTGGATGCTCGCAAAGAGCAAGCAGAAGAGCGCGAGATTATGCGTTCTATCATCGACAAAGCAGAAGCTGAGAACGATGGTCTGTATGATACGAGGTCTGAGATGTCTGCCGAGGTTCGAGCATTCGAGGTAGAGGTTGGTCCAATAAAATATATTGCGGATCTCCTTTATGATGATGGTCGGGAAAACTTGGAAGAAGCAGTTCGGTTTGTAATCATTATGCTTGTGCTGGTATTCGACCCTCTTGCTATCCTACTCGTTATCGCGGCAAATATGCAGTTGAACATGGCGACAGGTAAACGCATCGAGTTTATGTCTCTAGATGAAACTGCAACCGAAACTGCAGAAGAAATTGTGACTGAGATAACAACAGAAGAAAATCCGTATGTCTACCACGACCCCAACATTCCTCCAGACGATGAGCCGCCAGAGCATGACGAAGCACTTGAAGATGCTATGGATAAAATCAGTGCTGGTGAAAGTCTAAACCCTGTTGACAGAAACTCAATCAAGTCCAATCTACAATGGTTGATTGATAAAAAGAGAAAGTGATGCTTGACATTTATAGAGATCTGTGGTAGAATGGTCTTACTTTAAATAGGAAATATATTATGGAGATTAATATGACTGATATTGTAACTGAACTATCCAACCGAGTGGTTGAAATTACCTTTGATAAACTAGACGGCACAGAGCGTGTGATGAATTGTACGCTGCAGGAAAGTGTTGTCCCCGAAACCAAGGGCGGTACATCTAAGGCATCGGAAAGCCACCTAGTGGTATTTGATGTCGACAAGACTGCGTGGCGCACGATTATCGTAGATCGTATCAAGAAGGTCGCATGAAGAAAGATAGATTCGATCTAGAGTCTGAAATTATGGCTGCTTGGGGTACTGTGGAAGACATTGATTTGATCTTCCACAATACTGACAATCTAAATTTATCAGCAAAGGATTGTGACAACCTACAAAATCAACTTCTAGGTCTGCGCTCTATTGCTGAACTTCGGTTCCAAAAGCTGTTTAAGACTTTTGAATATATGGTACATAGCGGTCAATTCACCAGAGATATGGTGAATATTGCTCCCAGCGGTGAACTGCCGATATGGGTTAAAGAAGAAGATGCAAAATAATGCTTGACATTCTAGAGACTCTGATATATACTTAGTGTATTACTAAAGGAGTCCATTATGGCAAAAGAACCAACCCCCTATGTTCGTCAGAAGCCCAAGCGTAGACGCAAGCCGATGACAGAAGAACAAAAGAAAGCTGCAGGTGAGCGTTTGGCAAAGGCACGTGCCGCCAAGCAGGCAGCGAATCCCACTCAACCCAAGAACATATGCAAGGAAGTGCTCGAGTTAGAAGACGATCACTATCTTTCATACAACAAGGTCAAAGAGTGGATCAAATCTAATACAGAAGAACTCAAGAGCGAGCGAGCCAACATGCGTGCTGGTGTAAAAGGCGCGATTGCTAGAGTGAAATCTATCGAAGGTTATGTCCGCAATATGAACCGATATCTCCGAGACGGAGATTGGGTTGATAATTATTACGGTGAGAATATGGATAAGAGAATACAATGGGCGAGTCGGGTGATGGCATATCATCCAGATGGTGAACCCAAACGATCTCATGGCGTATTTTACCCAGACCTCGGATACACTTGGGGTTATGAACCAAAGGAGGATGAAGAATGATTGTTATTGATTATAACCAAACATTCATCTCTAACTATATGGCAGAAACACGTGGTCGCCCAGATGTCGAGATGAACCTCGACCTGTTGCGTCATATGATTCTGAACCAGATCCGCAACTATCGAAAGCGGTTTGGTAATGAATATGGCGAGGTAGTTATCGCCTGTGACAATCGACACTATTGGCGTCGAGATGTTTATCCATTCTACAAGGCATCACGAAAGAAGTCTCGAGACTCTAGTGGTCACGATTGGTCTTCTATCTTTGATGCGCTACATCAGATCCGCAGTGAGTTAGACGAGTTTCTTCCATACCCTGTCCTTGATATTGATGGCGCAGAGGCAGATGATGTCATCGGTGCACTGGCTGAGTACAGTCAAGAGAATGATATGACTGATCATCCTATGTTTGCCGAGGCAGAGCCATTCCTTATTCTTTCAGGAGACCATGACTTCCAGCAACTGCAAAAGTTCTCGAATGTTCAGCAGTTCTCGCCTATCAAGAAGAAGTGGGTGAAGTTGGATGGTACACCAGAAGAGGTGTTGATGGAGCATATTATCTCTGGCGACAAGGGCGATGGTGTTCCCAACATCCTGAGTGACGATGACACATTCGTTACAGAGGGTAAACGTCAGAAGCCGATCCGCAAGGCATTACTTGCTGAGTGGAAGAAGCAGAAGCCAGAGGAGTTTGTATCTGGTGAGATGGCTTCGGGATATGTCCGCAACCGACAGTTGGTTGATCTCTCGATGACACCACAAGAAATTAAAGACGAGATTGTGAGTGAATATCAGAGACAAAAGGGTAAGAGCCGAGCGAACTTGTTGAATTACTTTATCAAGTATCGTCTGAGAAATATGATGGAAGTCGCTGAAGACTTCTAGTATATATACTGATTTATGGAGAAATTATGAGAAAATTTAGACAAGTAAACGAAGGGTTTGATTATGTATTCGAAGCCCCGACTGTAGATGGTCAAGTCGGTCGTCTCAAAGAATGGGCTGCAACGAACCAAACAATCGTTCCCCTTGTACGAGCAGGTGTTGGCGCGGTGAAGATCGAGTGGGGTCTTCCTGAAGGAATGCCTGAGAACGTAAAGCTGGATAGAGACATCCCAGACGGAATGGGTGATACAACGATCCAGATGGAATGGCGTCGAATCAATACGTTTTTGGATCCAAATAGTAATCTCAGAAATCTTGTAACGTGGAAGCAAGAGATGAATTGGGTTCAAATCTTGGAGGGTCTGCATTACAATGAAGCAGATTTGTTAACAAGTGTCAAGGATGGCAAATTACTGGAATTATACCCGAAACTCGAGAAGCTGATGAAGCCACTCGGTATCGAGGAATACAATAAACCAGTGAAGAAAAAATCAAGGAAGAAAAAAGATGCAAAAGCCGATTGATTATCACCAAGAAGTTTGTGGTCAAACTGTTGACTGGTTTATCATGGACAGTCCAGATCGTGCACAATTCGACAAAGAAGGCGAAGTAATTAGATATCGCTTCAACCAAGACGGATTCCGTATGGATTTTGAAATGGAGGACGCTGCACAAGGATGTGATCTATACATTGGCGATAGCACTACATTGGCATTTGGTCTAAATCAAGAGGACGGATGGGCATACAAACACAACACCAAAGACCAGTTCGTGAACCTGTCTCAAGCATCATGTGGTCTGGACACAATCACTCGTATTCTTGGGTATTGGGTTCCAAAACTTAATCCAGAGAATGTGTATCTCCTAGAACCAGCACCTAATCGTCAAGAGTTTATTAGAGAAGATGGCGTCGGATGGTCTTCTGGGATCTGGCATCAAATCATTGTGCAGAAAATGGGCGGTCATGAAATCACAGACGAGAGTTACTTCAGAGAAAAACTCTTTCTCGAGCACGTTTCGACAGAACCACAGATTGCAGTACAAAAACAAAAGAATCTGGACGCCATTCAGTGGATCTGTAGAGATACCAATCTACATTACGCTGATCATAGCCCGTTTGAGTGGTATGGAGAGTCTAGAGACGGATATCATCCTGGACCAGAGCAGCACGACAAGATCCTAGACAGGTTTGTACGGGTCAAAATATCTTCCCCACTGCCATCCAATTGGTAGGTCATCCGTGTCAGGGATAAGGTGCATGCTTCCATCTGGTTCGACACACCATTTTCTTCTTGGTCTCTCATACGCTTTTTGACGGATCTTGGCGACTGTTTCGGGTGAGTGCTTGCGACCATACATGGGGTTGAACTCTCCGACTCGAGTTCCTGTCATTGTCTCTTTAATTTTACGTTTGTGGTCGTCGGACAGACCAGCCTTATGGGGGTGTTTATCCCCTATCTTGGCTTGTCGTATCCTCTCTCGACCCTCTGGCGTGTGCCAGCCAGTCCTATCTCGACACCTATCAACTATAGGCAACTCTGACTTGTTTTGGGTAAGCACATAATCTCTCGCAGCCTCGACTGTGGAGAGTTTGATTAGCAGTTCTCGGGGTTTGGGGACGTCTTGGAGGGTGTTTTCATCAACGATCCAGAACTCATCCCGCGCTCGAAACGCAAAAAATCGGGATGCTCTAGCCATAATAACCTCAAATAATTCATAAGTTGTTGTATTTACAGTGTATTTATATTGTAAAAAAAGCAAAAAAAGTGTTGACTTTTATCCTCTCTGCGGTATAATAGAGTATAAATTGAGAAGAGAGAGAGAAATATGTTTAAAGCTGATCTAACCGTTGAATTTTCTAGTGGCTCCAAGGCTTCTGCTGTCCTATTCAGTGATGTCTCGGTTGAGCAAGTAATTGATGATGCCGTGGCTCGCGTCCGCGAGATCCGTCTGGGTCTTGAAGGAACAGAGTTGTCTCTGGTTCGTCATCGTGTTGCTGCTGGAAAGGCATAAAACGCTTGACTTTCCCCTCGATTGTAGTATAATTAGTGTATATTTTGTTGGAGAATGATTATGAGTAAGATGAGCCGATTTGTGTATGAGTGTCAAGAAATTGCTGAAAGCAACTACAACGAGACTTCTAAAGTCGTTGAGTATGCTGTTTACGAGCAGTTCGCCAATCGTCCTGAGATGCGTGATTTCGCTCTCGAGACTACCATGGCTGAGTGGGAGGTTATTCAACAAGACCTTTCCAGTGTATGGGAGTTGTGATGAAGGACAAGTATATCCTGACAGATGTTGATGGAGTATGCCTCGACTGGGAAGAGGCATTTGACGTTTGGATGGCAAACCAAGGACATACCCCAGCGAAAGATTTTAAGAAAGTCTATGGAGTCCATAATCGCTACGGGATTGTTAAAGAGGCTTCTCGTCGTGTCGTGTCGCAATTTAATACCTCTGCTTCGATCGGTTTCCTACCACCTCTTCGTGATGCGCAACACTATATCAAGTTGATGCACGAGAAGCATAAATATAAATTCATTGCCGTGACAAGTCTGTCTCTGGATCCGTATGCGCAGAAACTTCGAGAGCGCAACCTGAGTAAGTTGTTCGGTGATAACACGTTTGAGAAAGTTATCTGCCTTGACACTGGCGCAGACAAAGATGAGATTCTGTGTGAGTTGAGCGAGACATACAGCGGTTGTTATTGGATTGAAGACAAACCTGAGAATGCAGAAGTTGGTGCAGCGTGTGGGTTTGAAAGTTTACTTGTTCGTCATGGTCACAATATGACAGCAAAGGGCGATTTTAAGTCAATGAAAAACTGGGAGGAAATCTACCATGAAATTACAGGATACTAAATTTCTAGAGTGGGCAACAACAATGTGGCATAAGAATTGTGTGGAACGTGATTCATTCGGTGACACAAAATTCACCTTTGAAGACTATGTCGAGAAAAATCTAGACTTCTTGAAAGAGATGTATCGCGATGATTGTTTTGAACGCAGTCAGGCACGAGATGCTTGGGTACAGACTATCCGAGAAAGTTCTCCGTCGTGATCAATCTTGGGCGTGATGACAAGGATGTAATCAAAATGTACCGCCAAACAAGGGCGTGCATGCAATACGGAAAACACGCTCCTGTGTACGATTTACCACCAGAGGCATATTCATTTGGTAGGTCAACACCGACCAGTGCATTGAACACAAACTTTGCTTGGTATGGCTCAGATTCTTGTAGTATTGTAACCCCAGAAAGAGAAGAGTATCTTCGCGACAGTGGATGGTTGGTCGATGACCACATTCAACCAATTGAATACAAACTCAACCAGTATGGTTATCGAGAACAAAAGGATATGACTGATCTCGAAAACCTCGAAGGTGTTGGAGATTGTATTTTGGTCACTGGCAACAGTGCTGGGTTTGCTACAGGGCATAACGAAGAGCAAGGGTTTTGTCATAAATTACAGGAGATTACTGGAAAGCCAGTATATAATCTGAGTATCAATAATGGTGGTGCTAAATCATCGATGCGTATTCTAGATGCTTGGTCTGACATCCTAAAACCAATTTGCACAGTTTCACATTTGGTTTGGGATGTAACACGCCTTGAGTTCGAAGATGCCATTCAGGTCGGTAATCACAACTGGAAAAGAGTATTCAAAGCACACTTCAAGAAGGTAAAAGAATCATATGGTCTTGGTGGGTATAATGAACATACCCGAGCAAAGTTTGATTCAAAAGAGTTTGATTCAACGGTTATAGATATGATGACAGAAGCATATGAGGCTGACCTTGGAAAATTGATGGATTATCCCAGAAACATTGTTGTTATGTGGCGTTACGATGAGTACACAAAGTTAGATGCTACAGCTGAGTTGCGAGAAAAGTATCAAAATCATCCAAATATGTTCGCGTCAACCCTCACCATGGGAAACGAGTACGAGGAAGAAGATAAAGGTGAGTGGTGCGCCAGAGGACAGCCACGAGACGGTGTGCACCCAACAGAAGCAAGTTACATGGAATCGGCTGAAGGTGTTCTTAACAAAATAAAGGAAAAACAATGGATTCGTTAACACATACTTTTTTGGCATGGGGTTGTATTCTTGTCGCATATGTAGTCGGGCATTACTTCGGTGAACGCAAGGGAGCCACAATCGGAGCAGCAGTAGTTTTGGAATGGGTTGAGGATAAGGTCGGTTCTGTTCAATTTAACAAGTGGGTCGAGGACAACGAGAAAGAATAAATTATGAAAGAAGAATGGGGCAGAGCAGACGGGAAGGTTCACACATCTGTTGAACTCCCATTTTACGCAGGTGACACCGAGGAACTGTATAAAGAAAACTGTGAGACCAACTATTACGAATTAGAAAAGTATGGTTGGAGCCACCATTCACCACAACTCAGCGACCGTGTCATCGGTCACAAATATGACTACAATCACGAAGATAAGGGAATGAATGATTGGGTCAATTTATCATACAGAATAAACTCTCATGGATTCAGAGGCGAGGAAATGCCGACTGAACCGAAGAAACGCAGTGTAATATGTCTCGGTGATTCAAATACATTCGGTGTCGGCATGCCAGAGGGTAAAATTTGGTCTACTCGTCTGAGTCAAACTCTGAAGGTGAGAGCATATAATCTTGGGATTGTCGATGGCAGCCTAGATTCTGCATTCAGAGTCCTGCTGTATTGGCTACCGAAAATCAAGCCATCACACGTGTTTATGTGCACCCCAGCAGAGGGTTATGAGCACCACACTGTTAATGGGACATTGTCGTTGCCATTCCCACTACCCACCATAGAAGATGAATGGATCCTACACAGAGAGAAAGTGTTGAGAGCCATGCAAAGTGTGTGTGATCAATTCAATACACCATTAATTCACGATCCTTGTGATGGTGATGATTATTTTTCTCTGTTCCAAGAACATGACTTGTCTAGAGATTTACATCACTATGGATCGAATAGGCATATTCACATAACAATGAATCTATTGAAAAAGGCAGGGTATGAGTGGGATGTCTGATGTAATCTGTCCATATATTATGAACCACGTCTACACAGGGACGCGCAACGAACGCAGACTCTGTTGTTCATCAACACCCAGAGTATCACAAGACAAACAGCGTACTGATGAGGAGTGGTGGAACAGCGAGGAGATGAAGAGTATTCGCCTCAAGATGCTGGCTGGAGAAAAGCTGGACATGTGTGGTGTGTGTTACTATCGGGAAGACAACGGTCTTGAATCATTGCGTCAAGAGGGACTACAAGAATGGAATGTCGATGAACTCATTCCCCTTGTGAACGAGGATGGTTCGATGGATGTCGAGCCAGAATATTTTGAACATAAATCAGTCCACTGTAATCTACAATGTCAGACTTGCACACCAGTGCTCAGTTCGACTTGGGCGACTCTCGAGAAGAAGATGTATGGCTTTGACTGGCCAAATAATATGGACAAACCATATGAGCAAGCACAAGCAGATTCTATCATCCGATCTATTATGGAAAAAAGATGTAAGAAGATAAACTGGGCTGGTGGCGAGCCGATGATGATGCCAGTACACTGGAAAGTTACTGACAAACTTGTTGAGTTGCTAGACGACCCAGAGTACTCGGATTATGTCAAGACTATCCGTATACAATATAACACCAACCTCACTCACAACACGTGGAAGAATAAGTCTATCCCCGAGATGATCAAGCCATTAAACATTGAACTTAGAACATCAATGGATGGTGTGGGAGATGTGTTTGAATATAATCGCGATGGCGCGAAGTGGGATGAATGCTGGGAAACTTGGAACGAGTATTACGATCTCGGATTCGAAATCGAAGTAAATGCTGTATATACCTCTGCTATGATTATGAATATGGAGGAGTATCAGCGTCTGTATTTCGATAAAGATGTGAGATTTTATGACCACATCTATGTCAATGAACCACTACAATATCCAGGAGGCGGTCACGGTCTCGCGGACATAAGATTATTCCCTCAACATATTTTCGATCGCATTGTCACGAATGCAGAGGAATCTCTGAAAAAATATATGAACGAAGGATTCGAGAGAGGGTTGGATATCCTCCGAATCTATCGTGATGAAAAGCAGAAGATGGCACACATCTTTGACAACGAAGAAATCATCAGAAAGATGAAGGGCTATACTTTATATCGAGACAACTTCTGTGAGAATGTAAAATTTCAAGATTTAATTTGGTCTCTAGACGAAGAGGCAGCTGAGTGGTTTGATTCAATAGAACCCCTGCCATTCGACCCAAACGAAAATAAAGGCTCGGGTTGGAAAGCCGAAGACTGGGCAAACAGATGATTAGTTTTATCGAAAGATCAGATTTAGTGCTTGACATCACTGAAGAATTGCGTATAATAATAGAAGAGTCTAGGTTTTATGAAGAAATTAATCGCAGTGAGGTTTATCTGAAAAACAGATTCTCTGAGGATCTAAGCTATTGGCATGATCCCGAACCGAGATTAAAACTGTCTCCAGAAGAACTAAATGAGTTCGCAGCGAAACACTCTAATGACCCAGAGGTTTCAAAGTTAGGGATGACCAGACATTTCTTCAACGAGGCATGGAAACAGGGTCTCGTCAATTATATGGACTCTGATTACAAATATTGGAACAAGGAAGTCCCACAAAAGGTACGAGAAGCAGTAGAAAAGATTGGTGTGGACTTCCACAAGATTACATTGAATGAGTTGAAGCCACACACTGGATTGGTTTTACATAGAGATGGTGTTAGAAAGTATCACTATCCTGTGATTACAAATCCGCATTGTTTTATGTATGATGCGTCAAATGTCGCTAATCAGAAAGTGTATCATCTAGAACAGGGTAAACTATATAATGTCGACACCTGCCGAGACCATTATGTGTATAACGCAAGTGACGAAACAAGATACCATATGATAATGAGTTATGGAAGGTTGGGAGAATTTGATGAACAAATGGGATAAAGCACACATGAAGGTTGCGAGGATTTACTCGGAACTCTCGACCGCTAAACGATTACAGGTTGGTGCTGTGATTGTAAAAGACAACAGAATAATTTCGATCGGTTATAATGGAATGCCTTCTGGGTGGGACAATGCATGTGAGGACACTGATGAGCATGGTTTCATGCCAGTCACCAAGCCAGAAGTCTTACACGCTGAGACGAATGCCATCGCCAAGGTCGCAAAATCATCAGAAAGTTGTCTGGATGCAACGATTTACTGCACAACAGCACCCTGCATTGATTGTGCTAAACTAATCTACCAAGCAGGGATTATGCGTGTAGTCTGGGAAAAGCCACACCTCCGAAGCGATGATGGTATCCAGTTCCTCAACAAATGTGACAGTATACTCGTGGAGAAGTTTGAATGAAGGTAACAATTTTTGGATATGGGTTTGTCGGTCGAGCACATGAAATGGCTCTTTCGGTTCATGGGTTGCACGAAATAACGATGGTCGATCCAGCGCACAACAAGAATACGATTGGTAATCCAGAAGCTGTGATTATCGCAGTATCAACACCAATGTCTGATAGCAAGGACGGTCATTGCGATATGAGCAATGTGTTTAATGTCCTTGACCAATGTCCTGCTGGGATTCCTATTCTAATCAAAAGCACTATCTCGCTCGAGGGATGGGACTATATCCAAGGGATCTATCCAGACCACGAAATCACATTCAGCCCTGAATTCCTGAGAGCAGAGCATGCACTCGAGGATATCAATAATAGAGAGTCAATGTATTTTGGTGGGGGTGACGATCTGTTTTGGGCATCGCTGTTCTGGAAACAGGGTTGTGAGATGTTCAGACGCGATCCAAAAGAACTCATAGTGATGAAATATACCGTCAACAGCTTCTTGGCTGCAAAGGTTGCATTCTTCAATCAGATCTACGATCTCTGTGAAGAAGCAGGTATAAATTATGATATGGTAAAGGATCTTGTCAGCCGTGACGAACGTATTGGTGACAGCCATATGACTGTGACGGAAGAACGAGGATTTGGCGGGCACTGCTTCCCAAAAGATACCAGTGCATTTATGAAGTCGGCAAGTCAACTAGGAGTGGATTTGTCTATTTTAAGAAACGCTTACAACTACAATCAGATTGTACGCAACAAACAACTTCTAAACGAGGCGATGGGAGATGGCATACAGCGATAAAGTAATCGATCATTATGAGAATCCGCGCAATGTCGGAAAACTTGATGAGAAAGAAGAAAATGTTGGAACTGGTATGGTCGGTGCACCAGCCTGTGGTGATGTAATGCGTCTGCAAATCAAGGTTAACGACGATGGCATTATTGAAGACGCCAAGTTTAAAACCTATGGCTGTGGTTCAGCTATTGCCTCCAGTTCACTGCTGACAGAATGGGTGAAGGGAAGGAGCATCGATGATGCCGAGCAGATCAAAAACACCGAGATTGCCGAAGAACTGGCATTACCTCCAGTGAAGATTCACTGTTCCGTGTTAGCGGAAGATGCGATCAAAGCAGCAGTCAAAGACATAAGAGAAAAAAGAAACAATGCTTGACATTTACAGGGGACTGGTGTATAATGTATAAATGGTGGAGAATATGGGCAAAAAGTCTAGGTGAAAAAGTTGGCGAGACAGATAAGCAAGCTAATACTATCGCTTGTATTCGCACTGTTTGGTGGATTACTCATATGGCTACATGTTGGTTTATTATACTCAATGCAATAGCCAATCACGGGTGGGGACTCATCGGACTAAATTAAACGGGATGATATATTATGGTAAAAGAACTAACGATTGAAAAGCAAGACTGTGACGATAAACTTGGTAAGTGGCTGGATGATTCCAGTTATGACCAGATCATCACAGCAGATACAGATTTGTATGCCCTCGACAGATTCACTGAGGGCAACGGTGAACACAATGTAATCTTCAAGTTCCGCAAGGGTGTGTTTTCATCAGCTGAACAAGAGGGTGCATTTGAAGGATTGGCTCCAGCGGCAATCGAGACACAGAATCGTGGACTCGCAGCTGGACCACGAGCAGGGCAGAATGGTAAGCGAGACTGGGTGACACCTCTTCAAGAGGATATCTTGGACGCTATATTTACTGCACCTGACTCATCTCTTGATGAAGACTTTGATGCTATCGAAAATGCGATCGCTCGACATAAGCCAGATGAGGCAGGTCGTGGTCGTGTTTGGCTCAGAGATCGAATCAAGAAAACTGGTGTCGAGTATAGTGAATTCTTTGACTGGTGGTTGGACTCGGTTCGTCCTATGTCTGCCTCAGAGCGCAAAGATGCAGCTAAAGATATGGTCAAGAACTATATCTCCGACACTTCCTACGCAAACACAGTGAATTCTGGTATTGCTGGCTGGTTCGATCGGTATCCTCGGATTCCATATGGTCGCGCTACAGCATACACCGAAAAGAATCCTGAACTGTTTGCAAAGTCGTATCCATATCTGCAGACTCTGGCTCGTCAGTTCGAGGAATTACTCCCCGAGCGATATGCGAAACAGAAAGCATTTACGGACGCGATTGACCCGAAGTATGTTGTACCTGATACACCATACACAACACTGACAGTCAACCGTACATTCCGTACAGCTGCACACAGAGACGCTGGTGATTACACCGAGGGTTTCTCTAATATCAGCTGCATCTCCCCAGATGGTAAAAAAGGTTGGGATGGTTGTCTGTTTGTGTTACCTGAGTTCCGCATTGCTGTTGAGTTGCATCCAGGAGATCTCCTGCTCGTGAACAATCACGAAGGCATTCACGGTAATACGGAAATCATTGGTGACGATCCGATTCGTATCTCGATCGTCGCCTATGCTCGTGAGAAGATGGCTCTGTTGGGTTCATTTGATTATGAGACTTTGCGTCGTCAGTATGTTGATTACAGACGACTCAATGAAGAACATCCCGAGTGGCGTCCTCTCTGGAACGGTGTATCAACCAAGATGTGGGATGCCACTGAATGGTATGATTACCTCCAAGAGCATGGTGGACAGGAAATGCTTGACAAATATCATCCCCAAGCATCTGCTGGCACGGCATCACTCGCGGATTTGTTCTAATGCTATATCAAGGCGATTGCCTCGCTGTTATGGATGACTTGATTAAGTCGGGTGTGCAGGTTGACACTATTGTCACCAGCCCCCCATACAACATTGGCAATATGCGTAGTAATACATCCGATGGTGACAATTTTATTCATGGCACTTATGCTGGCAATAATATGAAGGAGGATGATTATCAGGAGTGGCAGGTTGAGTTCCTAGATAAATGCTTTAAGATACTTTCTCCTTCTGGTAGTTTGTTCTACAATCACAAGGTTAGAATACTTAATGGCATTGCGATACATCCACTGGAATGGATATTGAAAAGCGATTTCATATTGAAGCAAGAAATCACTTGGAATATGAAGAAGGGTGCTAACTGTGATAAGATGAGATTCTTCCCATGGAGCGAGCGAGTTTACTGGTTGGCAAAAGATAGTAAAACACAAATCAACAATCAACGAAAACTCACTGATGTTTGGGAATGTGTTCCGACTGCCAGAAGAAGGGACACTGGTCATATCGCTGTTATGCCTGAGCAGATAGCAATGAATTGTTTAGAGGCTGTGGATAAAGGATTAGTCCTAGACCCATTTATGGGTAGTGGCACTACTGGTGTCGCCTGTAAAAAGTTGGGTATGGATTTCATAGGTATAGAGTTAGATGATATATACTTCACCAAAGCCAAAGAAAGAATAGAAAAGACAGACACTGGTAAAAGTTTGGAGGATCTATTCTAATGTGTGCAGTAATTGGTGCACGACTTAATTCCCCCAGTTCTTCTGACTTGGAACTGGTGCGGAATGTTTTCCTTGAATCTCGTATTCGAGGGTTACACGCGACAGGTTTGTCGTATGTAAAGAACGGTAAGGTTGCCACTCTCATTGAAGCTGTCCCCGCTCCTGACTTCTCTCCTCTCTCAAAGATGGAGCAATTGCTCAATGAGGATGGCAACCTCTACCTTATTGGTCACTGTCGTTATTCAACCAGTGACCTCCGATTCAATCAACCCATACAGACCAGCGACGATCTATCAATCGTACACAATGGCGTGGTCACACAAGAACTTCCAGAGAACTGGGAGAAGCTGTATGGGTATGAGACGACCACACAGAACGATACTGAACTGCTGAATCGAACGATTGAAGCAGGGTATCATCCACTCGAGATCTGGAGAGACTCATCTCTATCTGTCATAGAACTTACATCAGATAAGAAAATCACTCTGTATCGGAATGGTAAGCGACCATTGTACAAGACTACTACGGACAACGGTTATATTATCACATCAACGAAGGATATTGCAAAACGTGCTGGAATCATTAATGAATCAATCAGAGTCGAATCAACAGGTTCAGGACGGGATCTCCAACCTGTCATTTGATGACTGGTCAGAGTTTTGTGAAGCAAACAAAACGACTGACAAATTCTTCTCGAAGATGAGACGTGGTATCATTGACGACAACTGTCAAGACTGCATCCGTGCTTTCTACGAGGATGGTAAGGTTTTGGGAGTCATCGCAACGAAGATGATGAAGAACTATGCCAATCTGAAGTGGATCGTCACAATACCAGACGCTAGAGGTAAGGGTGTGTTCCGTAAGTTATGTGAAGACGCTGTGTATCGAGCATATATGGCACAACTCAAACACTTCCGAGTATCAATCAATGCTCCTGCTCTTACTGCATATGAAAGGGTGGGTTTCAAGTCTTGGGGAATCCAAGCATCAGACACGTTTCTCTCTATTGGACGCATCTCTGGACCAAGTGTCCGTGATTTGGTCTGGGAGTGGGATGAATACACACAAAAAGAAGTCACTAAAAAGGGCATGGGTGGTTGCGTGAAAGACTATTGGACTGAAGCACGTGGATTATAGAGAACCTAAAAACAGGCGCGAGGCATTCAAGCGATGGTATGCGTGGTCTGTCAGATATAATGATTGCGACCCTGCCATCTGGCTCGCCAATTACATCAACACACGGTATGAGCATAACGATGAGCAACGACTCTGGTTTGCTTGGTTGTATGGCAACACATACTACCTGCCGACATCTTGGGTGCTGATGAATGAGTTCCCCGACTTCGAGTTGGCTACATTCGATCGGATGAATGCGTGGAACACCGAGAACTATAAGCGACTCCGATACCAGACCGACACCAAGTGGAGTAAAGGACATCTGGCTGATATGTTCGCCTCGTATGAAAGGTTTACAGAGAAGCGCACACAACGACAGATGCTGGAATCTTACTATGGCGACAATGAAGAGCAGAACTTCGATAATCTCTGGACTGCTCTCAAGGATGGTCTGTATAAGTTCGGACGCTACTCGACGTGGTTCTATATGCAACAGCTGAAGCACACCGCTGATGTCCCGATCGAGCCAACAAGTCTGATGTTCAGCGATTACTCTGGATCTCGGTCACACCGCAACGGATGGTTGTATGCGCTCGGTCAGGAGGACAAGGTCAATACCAAACTGACAGCTGCAGAGTATGCGGATCTCGAAGCGCAGGGTAGTGAACTGATCAGTGAAATGCACTCTGAGTATCCTGAACTGGCGAAGGACATCAATTACTTCTCGATGGAGACGTGTCTGTGTTCATTTAAGAAGTTGTTCCGCACCAGTCGTGGTCGATACCTCGGATATTATCTGGACAGACAAGCCGAAGAGATACTGAGAGTCGAGCAAGATGGCTGGTCTGGTATCGAGTGGGAGGTCTTATGGCAAGCAAGAAACGAAACTTTGGACTTGACTTTATCAAATAAAACAGGCATAATCAAAGAGAAGTATGCGTCTTTCCTCAACACAGGTAAACTGGATCGGTTGGAGATGATGTATGATGATGAACAATCAGTGGATGGAGTATTACCACTATGACGAAAACTACGAAAACTCGGAACAACAAGACGAACGCTGTATATGGCAGGACTCTGGACGGAATGCGGTTTGCTAAAGATAATCCTCTGATGCAAGCATTAGATATCAAGGATGAAGTCAAACTGGAATATTGCGAGGTCACCAGAAAAAAGCATCCAATAAATGCGTTTTATCCTGTCACTGGCTCTACTGAAAAGGTGAGGCGAGTCTGCCGTGAAGCGTGGGATTGTCGAGTAACAGACCCAGACACTGGCGAAAGAGTTTCAGCAAATGGCACTAAAAAATACGATACACTTGTTCGAATAGAACTCGGTCTTGAAGATGCACCAACCAACGAGGACAAAGCATGTCTACAGTTATAGCAGTCGTCGGAGTCCCAGGATCTGGGAAGTCGACTCTCATTAAAGAATTTATGAAGGGTGATGAATGGGTCGCCTGTAAGCCAGTCGATCTTGTCGAGGGTTACATCGCTGTCAATAAGCAGTTGTTCCTGATGGGTAAGTATGATGAGGGTGAGGTGTTCTCTGGCACGGATCGTCTCTCGATGGCGGTCCAACCTAAAGCCATTGAATATCTTGAACGCTCTCCTGCCGATGTCGTATTGTTTGAAGGCGATCGACTGACCACAACCTCATTCTTCCACGCAGTAAAGCAAGCTGGACATCAGCTGGTTATCATTGAACTGACTGTCTCGGACGACATTCGAGAGCAACGCTATATAGATCGCGGAAGTGACCAGAGCGAGCAATTCATTCAGTCTCGGTTCACCAAGCTAAGAAACATCAAGAACGAGTTTGGTGCTAATCTGTTTGATGACGGAGACATTCGGTCGTTTGAACACACCACACCTGAAGACACTCGTATGGTAATCGACTTCATCAACGGATGTATATAAATGACACAATGGCATGGCGGCAAGGGTAGTAAAGTTCGGAAGGCAGGTATCGATCAAGCAAAGGTCGACGCCAACTGGGATGCTATCTTTGGCGATAAGAATCAGAAACACAAACAACAGGATATGACTGAGTTGAATTCGGATGGTAACAGAGACCGTGGACGCTACGGTGAGGATCTCACTTGGGAACACTACTGCACTGTCGAGGCATCCTTGATGGGTGTCGGTAAAGGTGAAGAGTGTAACTGGTGCGGTGAAACCGAGTAACTCGGCATATACAAAAAAGTTATAAAAAACTCTCTCTTAGACAAAAATAGTTGTTGACTTTTTTCTCGAATAAGGTATAATGGACTATAAATTGAGAAGAGAGAGAGAAATATGAATAGCGAAATCGAAACACTTATCCAACAAATCAAAGCTGACTACTCACGCTTTATGGCTCCTGACACTGATATCAAGAAAGAGATGAACGAACAGTTCTACTCTTCTATCACTGTTGAAGAGGGTCGCAAATATACCAAAATAATGACTGGTGGATCCGTTTGGGGTTTCATCGTCTCTGTCGACACTGACAAGAAGTTTAAGCGTGGAGACATCCTGAAGGCAGCAAGTTGGGCTGCTCCTACTCGAAACCACGCCCGTGGTAACATCTTTGAAACATACTCTGTCGCGTGGACTGGTCCACACTACATGGGTGACCAACGGATGATCGGATAATGGAAGTCACTTGCGTTGAATGGTATGATGCTGATGGGAAGCGACACATCGAATGGGATGTGCGTGACCCTGATGCGCTTGTTGATCAGCTTGTCAAATCTGGCGTAAAGCTGGGAACCATTGATGTTTACGACAAGGATGTCTCCTAACTTTTGGTTCTAAGAGAGGTTTGCTTAGACAAAAATAGTTGTTGACATTAATCTCCATTGCGGTATAATACTTGTATTGAATTGATAAAGAGTGAGTGTTGTTATGAATCTGATTTACGGTTTGACTGGTGGTTTTTTACTGATGGGATCGGTTGGTGGTCTTGAGCAGGGAACAATGTCTATCACTGCTTGTTTGTTCTTCGCCACTATTGGTTTGGCTCTTGCCGCTCTGGCAATGCGTGATAGCATAGGAGAAGCATAATGTTTGATTTATCTAGTCTGAAGTCTGAGGAAGGCACTCTGTTCAACGATCTGGCTATGCTGATCGAAGCAAGAGAGTGTTACAACGAGACGTATTACAACAGCGAGTACGCAAGAATCAGTGATCGTCTGAATGAACTTTCAATGTTAATCGATGGAGTTGCCGCATGAAATTAGTTATCGAAACGCAAGTAAAAGAGAACTATGGTGCTCATGACTGGGATGGTCAGGGTGAATGTCCTCAATACTGGAAATTCAAGGGTGGCTCGACCTTTGTGGTTGAGAACGTAGACCAGTATGCTGGTGTGTGTCAACCCTATGTCGAGTTGCTCGACCTCATCGAGGAGAAGAATGAGTATTTCGAGGAGTATTCACTCGGTGCTCATGAGTTGGAAGACTCGCAAAGGGCAGGTGAGGAGTGGGAGCAGGAGTATGTTATCTACTGCACTCGCAACGCTTATGGTGTCTGGATCGCGGAGAACGCTCGTGGTTCTTGGGTGATGATGCCTGAGGGAGAGAAATCTGACTATAAGGTCAAGCAAAAAATCGCTTGACTTTTGTCTCTCCTGTAGTATAATTGTATTCTAATTGAGATTGGAGATTGTTATGGCTTATGCCCCTAGTTCGACCTATAAAGACGCTGACAATACGATTGTCGGATGCTTCCGTGAAAAGGATCACGATAATCTGTTTGAGTTCTCTGTGAACGATGACTATGCGGTCGAGTTTGGTGAGCAATTTCCTCATAAGGTTTGGGTTGGAGACAAGATCGGTAATCCCTATCGTTATGCGCATGTCCTGAAGACTGTTGCGTATGTCGCTGTTGATGAGAATGCCGACGGAACTCCTGTCATCGAGAAATGGTCAATCAAAGAATGGAGAGAGTATGATTTACTGTGATTACATTGCTGATCAACTGCGCCATGCGTTGGTGCAAAAGCGCGGGGGAAACACTGGATATCCATCTGGTCTGAATCCAAAAGTAAAATATGTTGGTCCAATTGAGATGCATCTGCATCCCACTGATGGATACTTCCAAAGCACTCGTAAACGCTTCGAGGTGACTGATCACCAAGACACTGCTTACCTTGTGACTGTCGAGGAACTGGAAAACAACAATGCGATGGATCTCGCAGACCTTCTGATTGAGATGGGTAATCTGCTGGCAGACTCTGAGGAGTACGATGACCTTGAACCTCGTATTCAATCCGCTCTGGAGAAACTCGATATATGAAGATTCTACAAGAGACCACTGACTGGTCAAGCGCAAAACATCCTGTCTTCAATGGCATCTATCACGTGAATGACGCTGGACATCTGGTGGCATATCAGGGCAAGAGCGGTGAGTTAAAGACATTCACCAATCCACTTAAAACCTTCTCCAAGTCGAGACGGAAGTTTCGAGAGATAAAGCAATGAATGCTCTGATTCGTAACGCAATTCAAACGCCTGATGGGACTGTTCTTGAGTCTCATTCTCGGCACGATTACGTCACGCACACTGATGCCAACGGCAAAGAATATATGGTGGATGGTGGTTTGGCTTATGTTCGAACGACTCTCCACGATGATCAGATAAGTCTGGCTCTGTATGATGACGAGCCTCATGAGGTTCAGCGCGAGGTGCTGAAGTGGGGAACTCGTGGAATCAATGGTGACCAACCTCTGACATTTAAACCAATATCCGAGATGGATACAGCGCATATCGGCAACGTGATTGGTATGCAAAACGTCAACCCAGTGCATCGGAAATGTATGGCTGAAGAACTGAGAAGGAGAAAATGATGAAGAATCTACTCTTTATAATGATGTGCACACCACTGGCATTGTTCTTTTTAACGCACTTGGACTCCAGCAATGCAGTCCATCTAACGGTAGCAATGATATGACAATGCCGAATGAGCGCAGAGAAGCGGTCGAGCGCACCGAGAAGTTTCTCATAGATCTACTCAATCCGAAGGTGACACCGAGAGTGCCAAGCGAAATCCGCAAACGCGCATATTCCTGTCTGAAGCACTATCCGAGAGAGTACGATATGGAACGTGCCGCATCATCTTCTCCACAAATATTCGGTGAATGGAATGATTAGTTATAGCACAAACATGATGGGTCCATGGCATACGAGTTGGTATACTGAAAGAGGACTTACTCACAAAGCAACTCGTGTAGTAACAACAGATGTTATTAAAGGATACATTCCTGGCGATGTGATAGAGTATGACGAGATTACTACTCACTATGCAGGCGGACGCATTGACATTCGGGGTGTTCCTAACGAACCTTGGGGTAGCGAATACAGTCTCGCAGTTATGCACGGTGAGGATTGGAACGCATTAGGTGAATGGTTAGATAATTTTGAATCTGAAGAGCTCGTGTCATACGACTCTCTTATAGAACAATTTG